>Ga0116193_1001224_pt1 | contig 21990 bp, 22 predicted proteins | sample AD_UKC115_MetaG_FD_89892 | JGI IMG/M metagenome (GOLD analysis project Ga0116193, IMG submission 89892) | Active sludge microbial communities of municipal wastewater-treating anaerobic digesters from Hong Kong - AD_UKC115_MetaG | ecosystem: Engineered > Bioreactor > Anaerobic > Digestate... | reverse complement strand
GAGTGCGGCGATGCCGGTCTGATCCGGCGGCCCGGCCAGGAGCCGGCGCCGCAGCGCGGGCCGCACCAGCGCCAGCAGGAGGACCGAGACCACCAGGAACACCGCGCCGTCGACCCAGATCGGCCAGGCGAACAACCAACTGGTGGCGGCGGCGGCCAGGGCGCCTCCGCCCAGCATCAACAGGAACATGTCCCCGGTGAGGGCCTCGGCACCGGCAAGCCCCAGTGCGGCGACGAGCCAGATCAGGGCCGCAGGCATGTCCCGACAATACCCGCGCGGCACGTCCGCGTGGCGGGCTCGACGCACACTGTGCCGTTACACTGCGCATCATGTGGTGCCCGACCGCTTCGCTGACCGTGTGGGCCAACGCGTGGCTCGCCGGCCGGGCCGCCCCGGACGACGTCCTCGACGCGCTATCGCAATGGGCGCCAAGGCATTCGGTTACCGCGTACGATGCCGCCGCGGCCGACGCCACCGGCCTGCCCTGGCCGGACCTCAACGACGCGGGCGCGGTCTCGATGCTCCAGACCCTGCGGACCGCCGCGGGCCCACGCACCAGCCCGGGGCCGGCCCTGTCGCTGGTCCTGCCCGTGCCCGGCGACGTCCGGGGACTGCCCGCGGGAACCACGTTCGCGCGCGACGCGGTGGCCGCCGGCGAGGCGATCGTCGTCAGCGGGGCGACCGGAACGCCGGTCGGCCTGGTGGCCGATCTGGACCACGCCGACGACGAGACCGACTATGCCGAGCCGGATTTCGAACCGTCCCCGGAACTGTGCACGGTGGCCTGGACGGTGTACTCACTGCCCGCCGCGCCGACTCCCGAGCATTTCGACCTCGGCGACGCGGAGTTCGCGCTGCGCTCGGCCGTCCGATCGGCCGCCGATGCGCTGGGCCGGCTGCGCGCCGAGGGGTACGGCATGGGAATCGACGATCCGCGTGGCCTGATCGATCAGTTGGTGGAGTCCACCCTGGCCCACCGGGCCCCCGAGCACGCCCCCGAGCGGGCCATCCGGGTGCTCGAGAATGCGACGCAGGTCGATGCCATCATCACGGTGAGCGCGGGCCTGATGCCGGCGGCCATGCAGTCCTCGTCCGACGCGCAGGGTGCCGGCGACGCGTTGCGCCCATTGGACGCGGTGGTCCGCACGGCCCGATTGGCGGCCGTCAGCGCGATCCTGGATTCAGCCTGGCGTTAGCCGCGCATTCCGGCGTGCAGAAGGCGCCGTCGATGCTCTGTCCGTAACCCGGAACCGACTGAGCCGCAGGCACTCTGGAGGGCTCGCGCCCGGTGCGCAGCTCGTCGACGAGGTCGAGCGCCAGCTCGGCGAACCGAGGCTGGGCGTTGGGCGTGGACGTCCGCGCCAACGTGATGCCGGCCGCTGCGGCGTGCTCCGACAATTCGTTGTCGAGGTCCCACACCACTTCGATGTGGTCGGCCACGAACCCGACCGGACAGACGATCACCGCCCGGGTGCCGCGGGCGGCCAGTGCATCGAGGTGATCGGCGACGTCCGGTTCCAGCCAGGGCACCTGCGGCGGGCCCGACCGGGACTGCCACACCTGGTCGAATTCGCCGTACCCGGATGCGGCCGCCACCAGTGCCGACGTGTGAGCGACCTGCCGCCGGTAGAGGTCGGGCCCGCATCGGTCCCGCGCCCGCTCCGGGATCGAGTGCGCGGTGAAGACGAGTCGCGCCCCGGCCCGCTGCTCGTCCGGGAGGGTGGCCGCGGCGGTGGCGATCGCGTCGGCGAACATCTCGATCAGCAGCGGATGGTCGAAGTAGGACCGCAGCTTGATGAGTTCGGGTGCCGCGGGGCCGGCCGCGGCCCGCGCCCGCGTGATGTCCTCCTGATACTGGGCACACCCGGAGTAGCCACCCCACGCCGAGGTGGCGAACACCGCGGCGCGACGAATCCCGTTGTCCCGCATGGTTGCAACGGCGTCCTCGACGTAGGGCTCCCAGTTGCGGTTGCCGAAGTAGACCGGTAGCTCGGTGCGTGCCCGGATCTGGTCGATCAGGGCCCGGTTGATGCCGTTGATCGGCGAGACGCCGCCGAAGTGCAGATAGTGCTCGGCGACCTGCGCCAACCGCTCGTCGGGGATACCGCGCCCGCGGGTTACGTTGCGCAGGAACGGCATAACCTGGTCCGGCCCCTCCGGGCCGCCGAACGACAGCAGCAGAATCGCCTGGATGTCCGGGGACTGCACGGGGTCTACAAGAGCTGGGTGTGTGCGCCGCCGTCGGCGAAGACGATGGTCCCGGTGGTGGCCGGCAGCCAGTCGGACAGCACCGCGCAGACGGTCTTGGCGACCGGCGTCGGGTCCTTCATGTTCCAGCCGATCGGCGCGCGCTGATCCCAGCCCTGCTCGAGCAGCTGCATCTGCTGGCCGGCCTCCTCGCCGAGGGCGCCGCCGACGATCGCGCTCATCGCCAGCGTCCGGATCGGGCCGGCAGCAACGAGATTCGACCGAACGCCGTACGCGCCGGCCTCCCGCGCGACGAACCGGTTGACCGATTCCAGCGCGCTCTTGGCCACCGTCATCCAGTTGTAGGCCGGCATCGCCCGGGTGGGGTCGAAGTCCATGCCGACGATGCTGCCGCCGGGGTTCATGACGGGCAGGGTGGCCTTGGCCAGCGCGGCGTACGAGTACGCCGAGATGTGGATGCCCTTGGCGACGTCCTCGTAGGGCGCGTCGAAGAAGGGATTGACGCCCATGCCGGTCTGCGGCATGAAGCCGATCGAGTGCACCACGCCGTCGAGCTTGTTGCCCGCGCCGATGACCTCGGTGACCCGGTCGGCCAGGCTGCCCAGGTGCTCCTCGTTCTGGACGTCGAGCTCCAGCAGCGGCGCCTTCTCCGGCAACCGGTCGGCGATGCGCTGGATCAGCTTCATCCGGTCGAATCCGGTGAGCACCAACTCCGCGCCCGCCTCCTGCGCCGCCTTCGCGATGTGGAACGCGATCGAGCTGTCGGTGATGATCCCCGTGACGAGGATGCGCTTACCTTCGAGAAGACCTGCCATTGTGCTGACTCCTTTATCGAAAAGATCTGCTGAGCAAAGACTTTCGGGTCAGTGACCCATGCCCATGCCGCCGTCGACGGGGATCACCGCGCCGGCGATGTAGCCGGCGTCCTCCGACGCCAGGAAGCTGACCGCGCCGGCGACCTCCTCGGCGGTCCCGACCCGCTTGGCCGGGATGAAGTCCAGGGCGCCCTCTTGGATCCGTTCGTCGAGCGCACGGGTCATCTCGGTGTCGATGTAGCCGGGGGCCACGACGTTGGCGGTGACCCCGGCCTTGGACATCTCGCGCGAGATCGAGCGGGCCATGCCGATCAGCCCCGCCTTGGCGGCGGCGTAGTTGGACTGGTTGCCGATCCCCCACATGCCCGAGACCGAGCCGATGAAGATGATCCGGCCGAACCGCTTGCGCTGCATGCTGCGCGACGCCCGCTGGGCCACCCGGAACGCACCGGTGAGGTTGGCGTCGATGACGCTCTCGAACCGCTCTTCGGTCATCCGGATCATGAACGCGTCCTGGGAGATGCCGGCGTTGGACACCAGCACCTCGACCGGGCCCTGGTGCTCCTCGACCTCGGTGAAGGCACGGTCGACGGCCTCGTTGTCGGTGACGTCGCACACGACGCCGAACAGACCCTCGGGCGCCCCGGATCCGCGGTGGGTGACGGCGACCTTGTGCCCGTCGGCGGCCAGCCGCCGTGCGATCGCCAGGCCGATGCCCCGGTTGCCGCCGGTCACCAGGACCGAGCGGGACACGAACGGGGGGCGACCGCCTTCGGACGCCGACGCAGCAGGATCTGTCATGGTCGTCAACCTATCGTCTCGGTATTCGATCGCCGAAATCTGGTTAGCCGGGTAGCCGGCGGTTGATCAGCAGGGCGGCCAGCGCCGCCAGTGCCAGGATCAGCGAGCCCAGTCGCAGCCAGCCCGTGCTCGCGTCGCCCTTGATGGTCTCGTAGCCGATCTGTTGCTGCAGATCCTCGAAGACCTTGTTGAGCTCCTCGAGGTTGGACGCGCTGAACGAGTTGCCGCCGGAGAGTTCGGCCACCTTCTTCAGCGTCTCGTCGTCGACGGGGACGGGCTGACGTTGATCGTTGATGTCCACATATCCGTACGGCGTCCCGAAGGAGATGGTCGAGATCGGCACACCCTGGTCCTTGGCGGTTCGCGCCGCGGTGAACGCGCCCTTGGGATTGTCGGGATTCGACGGCACCGTCTCCTTGCCGTCGGAGAACAGCACGATGCGGGCGGGCGGCGGTTCGTCGCCGCCGCCGATGACCGCGCCGACGGTGGCGATGGCCTGTAGCGCGGTGAAGATGCCTTCGCCGGTGGCGGTGCGGTCGGCCAGCTGCAGCTTGTCGATCGCCGCCTTGGTGGCGTCGCGATTGGTGGTGGGTGAGACGAGGACGGTCGCAGTTCCGGCGTAGGCGATCAGCCCGAGGTTGATGCCGGGGGTCAGTTCCTCGGCGAACTTCTTGGCCGCCTGCTGGGCGGCCGCCAGCCGGCTGGGTTCGACGTCGGTGGCCCGCATCGATTGCGACACGTCGATCGCGAGCATCACGACCGCGCGGTTGCGCGGGATGCGGACGTCATTGGTCGGCCCGGCCATCGCGATGGTGAGCATTGTCAGGGAGGCGATGAGCAGGATGGCGGGCAGGTGTCGCCACCGGTTGGGTCGTTTGGGCGCAACGCTTTCCAGCAGTTCCATGTTCGCAAAGCGCAGGATGCGCTTCTGGCGGGCGAGCTGGGCAACCACGTAGAACACGATCAGCGCCAGCACGGCCAGCAGGAACAGGAAGAACCACGGATGTGCGAAGCCGCGCAGCGACATCGGCCCGAGCAGTGGCAGTGTCATGTGAGAGCTGGTGTCCTCTTCTTTACGTCCATCGGCCGCTGCGCCGCCTACGGGTGCCCGGCCATCGCGCCGCGGCGTCGCGATGCGACGAACCGCACGGTGTCGGCGATCCAGTCATGGTCGGTGCGCAGGGTCATCAGCGGCGCCCCGCAGCGCCGGAGGGTGCGCGCGACCTCGGCACGGTGCGCCTCGGCGGCCTGCGCGAAGTCGTTGCGCAGCTGGGCGTCGATGGTGAACTCGCGGGTGACGCCGGACTCGGTGTCCTGCAGGATGACATCGCCCACATCGGGCAGTTCGACGTCGCGCGGATCGAGCACTTCCACGCCGAGGACCTCATGACGCGCGGCGATGGCGCGCAGCGGCCGCATCCAGTTGATGGGTCCGAGGAAGTCGCTGATGATCACCGCCATGCCGCGGCGCCGTTCGGGACGGCGCAGCGCATCGATGGCCACCGACAGGTCGCCGCGCACGCCCAGCGGCGCGCGTGGGGTGGTGGCAATGGTGCGCAACAGCGTCTGTTCGTGCTGACGCCCGGATCTGGCCGGAACGCGCACGATGTCGCTGCCGTTGGTGATGATCGCGCCGAGACGGTTGCCCCCGCCGCTGTTGAGATAGGTGATCGCCGCGGCGGCGGCCACCGCCAGATCCCGCTTCTCGCATCCGGTGGTGCCGAAGTCCAGGCTGGCCGACATGTCGACCACCAGCCAGGTCTCGAGCTCACGGTCGGCGATCATCTGGCGAACATGTGGATGCGTCGTCCGGGCGGTGACTGACCAGTCCATCCGTCGGACGTCGTCGCCGGGCTGATAGGGCCGCGACTCCCCCGGCTCGGACCCCGGGCCCGGGATCAGGCCCAGGTGGTTGCCGTGCAGCACGCCGTCGAGCTTGCGCTTGACGGTGAGCTCCAGTGTGCGCAGGGCCGCCGAGAGTTTGGGATCGCCGATCTCGCCGCGCTGGAACGACGGCGGGTGCGGCGTGTGCGGTTCGGTCAACGTGCGCTCAGCGGCCGGCGGCAGCCGGTGCGGACTGCGGCGCGGCGGCCCCGGCGCCCACCGGCGGCACCGAATGGCCTTGCTGCGGAACGGCATTCACCTGGGGCAGCGCGACCGTCTGCAGGATGCGGTTGATCACCACTTCCGGCGAGATGTCGTCGGCCAGCGCATCGTAGGTCAGGACCAGCCGGTGCCGGAGCACATCGGGGATGACCTCGATGACGTCCTGCGGGATGACGTAGTCGCGACCGCGCACCAGGGCCAGCGCCCGGGCCGCGGCGATGACGCCGAGCGATGCGCGCGGCGAGGCGCCGAACGCGATCCAGGCCTTGACGTCGGGCATCCCGAACTGCTCGGGCCGCCGCGTCGCGGTGATCACCCGCACCACGTAGTCGACCAGGGCGTGGTGCACGAAGTTGTTGGCCGCCAGGTCCTGCAGCCGGACCAGGTCGCCCGGATCGAGGATCTGCTTGGGCTCCGGCGGGGTGATGCCCATCCGGTAGATGATCTCGCGCTCCTCCTCCGGCGACGGGTAGTCGACGTTGATCTTGAAGAGGAAGCGGTCGCGCTGCGCCTCGGGCAGCGGATAGACGCCCTCGTTCTCGATCGGGTTCTGGGTGGCCATCACCAGGAAGGGCTTGGGGAGCGGGAACGTCTTGCCGCCGATGGAGATCTTGCGCTCGGCCATGACCTCGAGCAGGGCCGACTGCACCTTGGCCGGCGCGCGGTTGATCTCGTCGGCGAGCAGGAAGTTGCACACGACGGGACCGAGTTCGATGTCGAATTCCTCGCGGCCCTGACGGTAGATGCGGGTCCCGATGATGTCGGTGGGCACCAGGTCGGGGGTGAACTGGATGCGGGCGAAGGTGCCGCCGACCACCTTGGCGAAGGTCTCCACGGCCAGGGTCTTGGCCACACCGGGAACACCTTCGAGCAGCACGTGTCCCTTGGCCAGCAGCCCGACCAGGATTCGCTCCACGAGCTGGTCCTGGCCGACGATGATGCGCTTGACCTCGAAGATCGCCCGCTCGAGGGTCTGGACCTCACCGGCGAGTCCGGCCGCAGGAGCCGGCGGGGCGAAGGAGGCCGAGACCCCGGGGGATGCCGAGCCGCTCACCGATCCGGTCGCCGAGGGGGCGGCGTGCGCGCCCGAACTGTAGTTGGGCGACCCACCTGGTGACGTCATCGACAATCCTCCACAAGAGTTACTGCAGTGCTATGGACGTGGCCGCCCGTGCCGGGCCGCCGCCACAACTATTCCAGGCACTTCGGAATCCGTCGACGTGCCCTGACCTTCAGCGGGTCGGGTCGCCGGATCAGCTCTCGATGATCCGGGCCGCGTAGGGCTGCAGACCCGCCGTCCGGACGGGGGCCACCCGAACCGCCGCGCCCGAGGCTTCGAGCACCTGACCGTTGCCCAGGTAGATCGCGACGTGTTGGCCGCCGCCGGGACCCCAGAACAGCAGATCGCCACGCTTGGCCTGCGAGATCGGCACCTTGCGACCGGTGTCGTACTGGTCGCCGGAGTACTTCGGGATCAACACGCCCACACCGGCGAACGAGAACTGGGTCAGGCCGGAGCAGTCGAACCCGACGATATTGGCGCCGTCGCCGACACCGGTGCTGGGACCGGTGGGCTTACCGCCGCCCCAGGAGTACGGGACGCCGATCTGGGAGCCGCCCCGGCGGATGACGTACTCGATGGCCTGCGGCCCACGGACCCGGGCGCCGGGAGCGACACTGGCGGCCTGCGGGGCGACGATCCCCATGCTCTCCAGGAATTTCCGGCCCAGGCTCATGGTGGCCTCGGTGGCCTGTGCGGTCGCGGCCAGCGAGGCGTTGGCGATGGCCAGCGGGTCGCCCGGAGCGCCCGAGCTGAGCAGCTTGGGCAGCGTCGGATCCCACTGGCCGGCATCGTCGGCGACGGCCGGTGACGCGAGGCTGAGCGCGACGGCTGCCGCGACGATCAGCAGGGCCAGCGGCCGCATCCAACGAAAGAGCTTGTGTCGCATGTCCAACCAATCAGTATTCGACGTAGCGCACCACGTAGGGAGTCATGCCGCTGGTGCGCACCGGCGAGATCTTGACGGTGGATCCGGTGTAGGGCGCCTCGAGCATCTGGCCGTTGCCGAGATAGATGGTCACGTGCTGGCTGCCGCCGGGGCCGTAGAAGATGACGTCGCCGCGGCGCATCTGCGACGAGGGGATCTTGCGGCCCATGTTGTACTGCGAGCCCGAGTAGTGCGGCAGCTTGATGCCGACACCGGCGAACGCGTACAGCACCAGGCCCGAGCAGTCGAAGCCGACGGTGCCGGCGCCGGAGTCGATGCCGCGACTGGGCCCGGCCGCGGTGCCGCCGCCCCAGGAGTACGGCACACCCATCTGCGACATACCGCGCTTGATGACGTACTCGACCGCGGTGGACCCGTACGCGAGTGGAATGTTGCTGCCGTCGGTGCTCACCGGATCGGCGGGCAGCAGGCCGATGCCCTGCAGGAACTTCTTGCCGAGGTCGGCGACGAACTGCGCGGCCGTCTGTGCAATGAGCAGGACGGCATTGATGATCTGGATCGGGTCGCCGGAGACGAACGCGCTGGGGATCATCGGCAGCGTCATGTCCCATTCGCTGGCGTCACCGTAGGGCGGCTTCACCCCGCCGTTTCCGGCGCGGTCCCAGTCGGTTGAACCCGAGCCGCCGGCCGGACCCGCGGCCGCGCCCTGCGGTGCCGGGGCTCCCGGGGCGGCGGCCGGCGCGTTGCCCGCGGGGGCCGCGGCGGGCGCCCGGAGTTCCTGGGCCTTGCGGGCCGCGTCGAGCCTGGCCCGCGCCTCGTCGCGCTGTGCGGCGAGTTGGTTGATCTGGGTCTGCTGCTCGGCGAAGGTGTGCTGCGCGGATTTGAGCGACTCGACCGCGGAATCCATGCTGGCCTGCGCATCGGCCGTGGTCCGGTCGGCCTTCTGCTGCGCCAGGCGGGCGACGGACTCCTTGTTGACCTGTTCGGTGCGGGCCTTCTGCAGTCCGGTCATCACCTGGGCCGCACTGGTGGCCAGCGTCTGGCCGGCCGACGCGGTGGCGATGAACTCCTCCGGCGAGGACGCCATCAGATAGGAGGAGCCCGGCCCGTTGACGTACGTGGCCGCGGCGAACGTGTCGAACCGGCGCTGGGCGTCGGTGATCGCGCCGTTGGACGCCGTGACGGCCTGTTGGCTGGCGGCGAGGTCCTTCTTGGCGGCGTCGGCGTTGTCCCGGGCGGTCTGGACGTCGACGATCGCCTTGTTGACGCTCTCCTGCTGGGTCTGCACGGCTGCGCCCAGATCCTGCAGTTTCTGGTTGGCGTCGGCGACGTCGGCGATCAGCGCGGCCAGGCTGTCCGGGGAGTTCCCGGGGCTGGCCGTGGCCACCCCGGGTGTCCCGACAACGAGGGCGACCGTCAACAACGGCGAAAGACCTTGAGCAGGCAGGATGCGTCTCATCGACTCACGACTCCCTCGAAGGCGACCGGGTGGCCCCGAACCAATCAGTCACTGGAGGCTCACCTAAAACAATAGGCATCCTCTGCACCGTACGTCACAATTGTCCCAAGTGAAACTTTTGTCACAAACTACAGGATTGTAATTACTGGGAGTGTGACCGAATGGTTATATTCGAATTTGCGACGAGTTGCCGACAGTGCCTAATTGTCAACCAGGGCAGTATTTTCGGGGGATCCCGAACGTTTGCTAACCACCTGCAGGATTCGTGTTGCGAGGGCCGCCAGGAATACCGCCACGGTCAGGAAGATCGTGAACTCGGTCCACGGGAATATCGGCGTGCCGAGCTGGCTGACGAAATTCTGCGCGGACTGCACCGGGTTGCCCGTGCGGGCCAGATCCTCACCGGCCTCCAGGAGCACCCGGTCGTAGGTGGGACTGTAGGTGCCGGAGAACGACGGGCTCAGCACCAGGACGGTCGACCCCGGGTTGGCCTGGCCGACGACGGTGGCGATGTCGCGCAGCGGCGTGTCGATCGGCGGGTTGACGTCGACCACCACGATCTTGAGATCGATGCCGTCGGCACGGGCGTCGGCGACCACCTGCTCCAGGCCGGGGACGTCCGACTTCGGCGCGCTCACTCCCCCGGCGGCCACCTCGGCCTTGACCGCATCCATGTCGATCTCGGGCGGGATGTAGGCCGGCAGCGGCGATGGCGCCGCGGGAAAGCTGGGGAACGCGGGGATCTCGTGCGGCCCGGACATGCCCAGCAGGCTACGCGACGCCCCGGGCCCCCGGTGGCAGCACGCGCCCGCGAGGAGAAGACTGGTATCCGACGGTCGTCGATCCCCCGCGCACATTGCAGTACGCGCGTACTGTTAAGGTGTGTCCAGGTCGCCGACACAGCCCGTCAGTGACCACGACAAGACGCCGGGAGTTGATGTGACCAGCCAGAATTCGTTCGGAGCAAAAAGCACACTCGAGGTCGGGGACAACAGCTACGAGATCTATCGCCTGGACGCGGTTCCGGGTACCGAGAAGCTTCCCTACAGCCTCAAGGTGCTTGCCGAGAACCTGTTGCGCACCGAGGACGGCGCGAACATCACCAAGGACCACATCGAGGCCATCGCCAACTGGGATCCGACCGCCGAGCCCAGCATCGAGATCCAGTTCACCCCTGCGCGCGTGCTGATGCAGGACTTCACCGGCGTGCCCTGCATCGTCGATCTGGCCACCATGCGCGAGGCCGTCGCGGCCCTCGGCGGTGACCCGGAGAAGGTCAACCCGCTCTCGCCCGCCGAGATGGTCATCGACCACTCGGTGATCCTGGACGTGTTCGGCCGCGCCGACGCTTTCGAGAAGAACGTGGAACTCGAATACGAGCGCAACGGCGAGCGCTACCAGTTCCTGCGCTGGGGCCAGGGCGCGTTCGACGACTTCAAGGTCGTCCCCCCGGGCACCGGAATCGTGCACCAGGTCAACATCGAATACCTGGCCCGGGTGGTGTTCGAACGCGACGGTGTCGCCTACCCGGACACCTGCGTCGGCACCGACAGCCACACCACGATGGAGAACGGCCTGGGCGTGCTGGGCTGGGGCGTCGGCGGTATCGAGGCCGAGGCGGCCATGCTGGGCCAGCCCGTGTCGATGCTCATCCCCCGCGTCGTCGGCTTCAAGCTGACCGGTGAGATCAAGCCCGGCGTCACCGCCACCGACGTGGTGCTCACCGTCACCGACATGCTGCGCAAGCACGGCGTGGTCGGCAAGTTCGTCGAGTTCTACGGCAAGGGTGTGGCCGAGGTGCCGCTGGCCAACCGCGCCACCCTGGGCAACATGAGCCCCGAATTCGGTTCCACCGCAGCGATTTTCCCGATCGACGAAGAGACCATCAACTACCTGCGACTGACCGGCCGCACCGAGGAGCAACTCGCGCTCGTCGAGTCCTATGCCAAGACGCAGGGCATGTGGCACAACCCGGATCGCGAACCGGTGTTCTCCGAGTACCTCGAGCTGGACCTGTCCACCGTCGTGCCCTCGATCTCGGGCCCGAAGCGTCCGCAGGACCGCATCGAGCTGTCCGACGCGAAGAACGCGTTCCGCAAGGACATCCACAACTACGTGGGTGGCGAGGAAGAAGGCTCGGTCCAGACCAACCTCGATGACGCCCTCGACGACAGCTTCCCGGCCTCGGATCCGGCCAAGCTGACCTTCGCCGAGGAGGACGCCATCGTGGTGCACTCGGCGGCGAAGAACTCCAACGGCCGCCCGAGCAAGCCGGTCACGGTGACCTCCGACGAGCGCGGCACGTTCGTACTCGATCACGGCGCCGTCGTCGTCGCGGGCATCACGTCGTGCACCAACACGTCCAACCCGTCGGTGATGCTCGGCGCGGCCCTGCTGGCCAAGAAGGCCGTCGAGAAGGGGCTGACCTCCAAGCCGTGGGTCAAGACGAACATGGCGCCGGGTTCACAGGTGGTCACCGACTACTACAACAAGGCCGGCCTGTGGCCGTACCTGGAGAAGCTGGGCTACTACCTGGGCGGCTACGGCTGCACCACGTGCATCGGCAACACCGGCCCGCTGCCGGAAGAGGTATCAACGGCTATTAACGAGAATGACCTGTCGGTGGCCGCGGTGCTGTCGGGCAACCGCAACTTCGAGGGCCGCATCTCCCCCGACGTGAAGATGAACTACCTGGCCTCCCCGCCGCTGGTGATCGCCTACGGCATCGCGGGCACCATGGACTTCGACTTCGAGACCGATCCGCTCGGGCAGGACACCGACGGCAACGACGTCTTCCTGAAGGACATCTGGCCCTCGGCCGCCGAGATCCAGGAGACCATCGCCTCCTCGATCAACCGGGAGATGTTCACCGACAGCTACGCCGACGTGTTCAAGGGCGACGAGCGCTGGCGCTCGCTGCCCACCCCGGAGGGCAACACCTTCAAGTGGGACGACAAGTCCACCTATGTCCGCAAGGCCCCGTACTTCGACGGCATGCCCGCCGAGCCGGAGCCGGTCAGTGACATCAAGGGTGCCAGAGTCCTTGCGCTGTTGGGTGATTCGGTGACCACCGACCACATCAGCCCGGCCGGCTCGATCAAGAAGGGCACCCCGGCCGCCGACTACCTCGAGGCCAACGGCGTTGAGCCCAAGGACTTCAACTCGCTGGGCTCACGGCGCGGCAACCACGAGGTCATGATCCGCGGCACCTTCGCCAACATCCGGCTGCGGAATCAACTGCTCGACGACGTGTCCGGCGGCTACACCCGTGACTTCACCCAGTCCGCTAGTGCGAAGGACGCGCCGCAGGCGTTCATCTACGACGCCTCGCAGAACTACCAGAAGGCCGGCATCCCGCTGGTGGTGTTGGGCGGCAAGGAATACGGGTCCGGCTCTTCCCGGGACTGGGCGGCCAAGGGCACCACGCTGCTCGGCGTGCGCGCGGTCATCACCGAGAGCTTCGAGCGCATCCACCGCTCGAACCTGATCGGCATGGGCGTCATCCCGCTGCAGTTCCCGGCCGGCGAGTCGGCCGCGTCGCTGAAGCTGGACGGCACCGAGACCTTCGACATCACCGGTATCGAGGAACTCAACAACGGCAAGACGCCCAAGACCGTCAAGGTGACCGCCACCAAGGAGGATGGGTCGAAGGTGGAGTTCGACGCCGTGGTGCGCATCGACACCCCCGGGGAGGCGGACTACTACCGCAACGGCGGCATTCTGCAGTACGTGCTGCGGAACATGCTCGAGTCGTAGCCAGTCCCCCAGCACATGCCCAGAGTCAGCGAGGACCATCTGGCGGCCCGGCGCCGCCAGATCCTCGACGGCGCCCGTCGCTGCTTCGCCGAATACGGCTACGACAAGGCGACGGTGCGCCGCCTGGAACAGACCATCGGGTTGTCGCGGGGGGCGATCTTCCATCACTTCCGGGACAAGGACTCGCTGTTCTTCGAGCTGGCCCGGGAGGACGCCGAGCGGATGGCCGATGTGGCCACCCGCGAGGGCCTGATCCAGGTGATGCGCGATCTGCTGGCGGCGCCGGAACAGTTCGACTGGCTGGCAACGCGTTTGGAGATCGCCCGCAAGCTGCGCAATGACCCGGTGTTCAATCAGGGCTGGGCCGAGCGGTCAGCCGAACTGTCGGCCGCCACTCACGACCGACTGGCCCGGCAGAAGCAGGCCGGCCGGCTGCGTGAGGATGTCCCCGGCGACGTGCTGCAGACCTACCTCGATCTGGTGCTCGACGGTCTGGTGGCCCGGCTGGCATCCGGCGACGATCCGCAGCGGCTGTCGGCCGTCCTCGACCTCGTCGAGGACTCCGTGCGGCAGCGCTGAGTTCCCTGCGCGAGCGGAGTCACACCGGTCTACTGCGGTGATTCGGCCCGCCACGGCTGCGCATGGTGGCACCCGACTCACGCAGCATGCTGTGGATCGAGCCGTACGATCGGCCGGTGGAGGACACCAGCGTTCGGATGCTCGCGCCACGCTCGTAGGCGCTGCGCAGGTCCCGCAGAAGTTGATCGCGTGCTTTGTTCGGCTTCGTCATCGACGACTCCCGGCGTTGGAAAGACCCGACCCTGCCAGGTTAGGGAGCCAGCGCCCGGTCCGGGTCTGAATCACCGGATCTGTTGGTGCACAACGCGATGGGCTACGCCAGTTCGATCAGTTCCCGGTACTCCTCGGACCAGAAGTCCTCGGTGGCGTCCGGCAGCAGCAGCACCCGCTGCGGGGCCAGTGCCTCGGCGGCACCGGGATCGTGGGTCACCAGCACCACCGAGCCCTGGTAGCTGCGCAGCGCGTCGAGCACCTGCTCGCGCGACGCCGGGTCGAGGTTGTTGGTCGGCTCGTCGAGCAGCAGCACATTGGCCGTCGAGGCCACCAGACCCGCCAGCGCCAGCCGGGTCTTCTCGCCGCCGGACAGTGTGCCGGCGGGCTGCTCCAGTTGTGGCCCGGTGAACATGAACGCCCCGAGCAGGCCGCGCAGGTCTTGTTCACCGGTATCCGGTGCGGCGTGGCGGATGTTCTCCCACACCGTTGCGAGGTTGTCCAGGGTGTCGTGCTCCTGCGCGAAATAGCCGATCCGGCAACCATGTCCGGGCTCGATCTGGCCGGCGTCCGGGCTCTCGACGCCCGCCAGGATCCGCAGCAGCGTCGTCTTGCCGGCGCCGTTGAGGCCCAGCACCACCACCCGTGAACCGCGGTCGATCGCCAGGTCGACACCGGTGAACACCTCGAGCGAACCGTAGTTCTTCGTCAGCCCGGACGCGGTCAGCGGGACCCGGCCGCACGGTGCGGGTGTCGGGAACTTGATCCGGGCCACCTTGTCCGCCATTCGCTCGGCGTCCAGCTCGGCCATCATCTTATCGGCGCGGCGCAACATGTTCTGTGCGGCAACGGCTTTGGTGGCCTTGGCGCCCATCTTGGCGGCCTGGGTGCGCAGTGCGGAGGCCTTGCGTTCGGCGTTGGCGCGTTCCCGGCGACGACGTTGCTCGTCGGTGGCGCGGGCGTCGAGGTACTTGTGCCAGCCCATGTTGTACACGTCGGCCTCACCGCGGACGGCGTCGAGGAACCACACCCGGTTGACCACGTCGGCGAGCAGCTCGACGTCGTGGCTGATGACGATCAGACCGCCGGTATGGCTGCTCAGGAAATCGCGCAACCAGCCGATCGAGTCGGCGTCCAGGTGGTTGGTGGGCTCGTCGAGCAGCAGCGTCGTGTTCGCCGCGGCTCCCGCGTCGGATGCGGCGAACAGGATGCGGGACAGCTCGACGCGGCGGCGCTGACCCCCGGAGAGCGTCCGCAACGGCTGGGTCAGCACGCGTTCGGGCAGGCCCAGGCTCGCGCAGATCCGGCCGGCGTCGCTCTCTGCCGCGTAGCCGCCGAGTGCCGAGAACCGTTCCTCCAGTTGTCCATATCGGCGAATTGCCTTGTCGCGGGCGGCATCGTCGGCGACCTCGGCCATCAGCGCCTGTTGCTTCTCCAGGTCGGCCAGCAGCGTGTCCAGCCCGCGAGCCGAGAGCACCCGGTCGCGGGCGAGCACGTCCAAGTCGCCCTCGCGGGGATCCTGTGGCAGGTATCCGACGTCACCGGTGCGGGTGACCGTACCCGCGTACGGTTCGCCCTCCCCGGCCAGGATCCGCATGGTCGTGGTCTTGCCGGCGCCGTTGCGGCCTACCAGGCCGATGCGGTCACCGGGCTGTACCCGCAGGGCCGCGCCCTCGACGGCCAGTAGCGTGCGCGCGCCGGCGCGGACCTCGAGGTCCGTTGCGGTTATCAAGGGCGAAACTCCTGGCTACTTCTCGTCGGTGAAGACCGGCGGGCGCCCCTCGGCGCGCGCTTTCACCGCTTCTTCGAAGTTTGAGGTGAGCAGGCGTACGTAGAGTTGGCCCAGGCCTTCTGCCTGCATGTGCCCCTCCAGGCTACCGGCGTCCAGTCCGGTCCACAGTGTGCGCTTGGTCAACTCGACGCCGGGGCGGGAGAACGCGGCGATCCGCTCGGCCATCTCGTAACAGGTGTCGAGCAACTCGGCGTCGGGCACGTGCCGCGACACCAGTCCGATCCGCCCGGCCTCGGCGGCGTCGACGTCGCGGCCGGTGAGCATCAGCTCGAACGCGCGCGACGTGCCGATGGCGCGCGGCAACAGGTAGCTCAGCCCCAGCTCGCTGGCGGTCAACCCGTTGTTGATCCCGGCGGCCCGGAAATAGGCGCCGTCCGCCGCGACCCTGATGTCACAGGCCAGCGCCAGGCACAACCCGCCCCCGATCGCGGCGCCGTTGACCGCGGCGATCACCGGCTGGTGCATCTTGCGCAGGCCCAGGATGACGTCGTCGAGGACCTGCATCGACCGCAGGCCGAAGCCGGGCCGGGTCAGACCCTGCACATGCGGGATGCTGCCGGCGGACTTGTGGTCGGCACCGGAGGAAAAGCCCCGGCCGGCCCCGGTCAGCACAACAGCGCGAACATCGTTGTCGTCGGTGAGTTCGTCGAGCACGTCCCGCAACGGCAGCATCACGTCGAACGCCATCGAGTTCATCCGCTCGGGACGGTTCAGCGTCACCAGCGCCACATGTGGGCGCGGCCGGTCGACCAGGACGTATTCGGAACGCACGGACAGCACGCTATCGCGCGCCGGGATCAGACTTCGTCGGCGCCCTGGGATTGCTGCGCGGCGGCGGCCGCTTCAACGTCGAACTCCTTGACCTGTTGGATCAACTGCTCGAGCGCGGCAGGCGGCAGCGCACCGGCCTGGTTGAAGACCAGGTTGCCCTTCTTGAACGCCATCAGGGTCGGGATCGAACGGATCTGCGCGGCCGACGCCAGTTCCTGCTCCGCCTCGGTGTCCACCTTGGCGAAAACGATGTCGGGATGGTTCTCCGACGCCTTGGTGAACGTCGGCGCGAACGCCCGGCACGGGCCGCACCACGACGCCCAGAAATCCACCAGCACGATGTCGTTGCCGTTGATGGTGTCGTTGAATTGCGCAGCGGTGAGGTCTTGGGTAGCCACGGTTCTCCTAACGCCGGTCTCGGCGCCATTGTTCCCCGTCAGGTCAGTGCGTACACCCGGATCCAGTCGACGAGCATCGTCGCGGGCAACTCGGAGGACGCGTCCAGTCGCCGCCCTGCCTCGTAATCGGGCTGGTCCGGACGCAATGCGCGCGTTCGGCCCCACCCGGGGCGTCGCCGCGAGTAGTCCGGGGCCGATGACAGGTAACCCGCTACGCACGAGCGGGGCCGGCACAGCCCGCACGATGGCGGCGTACCCCCGTCAACGCCACCCCCAGGAGCACGCCATGAAGGAAGAAGACATCACCCCGGCCTCGATGGTCCTCGCGCTGAAGCGCGCCGCGCGGATCGCCGCCGCGATACCCGACGAGGTCGAGATAATCCGCGACCTGACGATCGAACAACTCAAGACCGGACCGAGGGTGACCAACGAGAACGGCTGGGCCCACCTGAGCGAGCACCTGGCGCACCTGGTACCGACCATCCTCAGCGATCCGATCCTCAGCGACCTCGGCACCAAGCTCAACGCCGAGAACGCCCGGATCGAGGAGCGTGAGCATCAGGCCCAGCACGTCGGGGTCGCGACCGCACTGGTCGCGGGCGGGACGGCCGTGGCCGCCTATCTGTTGATCGTTGCCGCAGCCGGCGCCTACTGCACCGACGGGCCGTACCCGGAGCCCGGTGAGTCGCTACCGGCCAAGTGTGTCTGACGTCAGACGGTGAAACCCAAGGCCCGCAACTGTTCCCGGCCGTCGTCGGTGATCTTGTCCGGACCCCACGGCGGGTTCCACACCCAGTTCAGCTTGATCTCCTGAACCAGCCCGGCGCCCACCAGCGCGGTGCGGGTCTGGTCCTCGATGACATCGGTCAGCGGACAGGCGGCGGACGTCAGCGTCATGTCGATGAGCGCCACGGTGCCGGACTCGCCCTGTTCGAGGTCCAGCCCGTACAGCAGCCCGAGGTCGACGACGTTGATGCCGAGTTCGGGATCGACGACGTCGTGCATGGCCTCCTCGACGTCGGCGAGCAGTTCGTCGTTCGCGGTCTCACTCATCTGCGGTCTCCTTCGCCTTGCCCAGTGCGTCATCGATGGCGCCGGCCTGTGCCAGCGCGGCCTTGAATGCCATCCAGCCGAGCAGCGCGCACTTCACCCGGGCCGGATACTTCGCCACCCCGGCGAACGCGATGCCGTCACCGATCAGATCCTCGTCACCCTCGACGGCGCCCCGGGACGAGATCATCTCGGTGAAGGCGCCGACGGTCTTCAGCGCGTCCCCGATGTTCTGCCCGATCACCTGGTCGGCCAGCACCGAGGTGGCCGCCTGGCTGATCGAACAACCCTGCCCGTCGTAGGACACATCGGTCACGGTCTCGCCGTCCTCGGACAACGTGACGCGCAAGGTGACCTCATCGCCGCAGGTGGGGTTCACCTGGAAGGACTCACCGGCGAACGGTTCGCGCAGGCCCCGGTGATGCGGATGCTTGTAGTGGTCCAGGATCACGTCCTGGTACATCTGTTCCATTCTCACGCGAAGAACTCCACCGCACGGCGGACCCCGGCCACCAACCGGTCGACCTCGTCGAGGGTGTTGTAGACCGCGAACGACGCCCGCGCGGTGGCATTGATGCCATAGCGGCGGTGCAGCGGCCACGCGCAGTGGTGCCCGACCCGGACCGCGACGCCCTCGTCGTCCAGAACCTGGCCCACATCGTGGGCGTGCACGCCGTCGACCACGAATGACACCGGCGAACCTCGGCCCACCAGCGACGTCGGCCCCACGATCCGGACCGCCGGGATCCCCGCCAGGCCATCCAGCGCAGCGGCCACCAGCTGGGCCTCGTGCTGCTCGACCGCATCCATCCCGATTGCACTCAGATACCGTGCGGCAGCGGCCAGCCCGACCACCTGGGAGGTCATTGGGGTGCCGGCCTCGAACCGCTGCGGGGCCGGTGCATACGTGGCGCCCGCCATCGTGACCGTTTCGATCATCGAGCCACCGGTCAGGAACGGCGGCATCTCGGCCAGTAATTCGCGGCGGCCGTAGAGCACGCCGATGCCGGTGGGCCCGAGCATCTTGTGGCCGGAGAACGCGGCGAAATCCACGCCGAGCGCATGGAGATCCACCGGCTGGTGCGGCACCGATTGGCAGGCGTCCAGCACCGTCAGGGCGCCGACCGCCTGCGCGCGCTGCACCAACGTGCCGACCGGAGCGATCGTGCCGGTGACATTCGAATGGTGGCTGAAGGCAACAACTTTGACCCGGGAGTCCAGTTCGAGAGAATCGATGTCGATGCGGCCCTCGCCATCGAGGCCGAACCATTTCAGTTCCGCCCCGGTGCGCCGGCAGAGCTCCTGCCAGGGAATCAGATTGGCGTGGTGTTCGAGTTCCGTGGTGACGATAACGTCGCCGGGCCCGACGACACGATCGAATCGGTTGTCCCCCAGCACGTACGACACCAGGTTGATCGCCTCGGTGGCGTTCTTGGTGAACACCAGTTCGTCGGCGTCGGCGCCGACGAACGCCGCGATATCGGCCCGGCCCTGTTCGTATGCGTCGGTGGCCTCCTCCATCAACTGGTGCGCACCGCGATGCACCGCGCCGTTGGAGGTCAACAGGAACTCCCGCTCGGCATCCAGCACCTGCAGGGGCTTCTGCGAGGTGGCGCCGGAATCCAGGTACGCCAACTGCTTCCCACCGCGCATCACCCGGCTCAGGATCGGGAAATTCGCGCGGATCCCCGTCACATCCAGGTCCACCGACGCCGTCATGTCAGGCTCCCGCGGCCGCCTGGGTGAAGCGCACGTAGCCATTCTCCTCGAGTTCGTCGGCCAGTTCCGGGCCGCCCGACTCGACGATGCGGCCATCGACGAACACGTGCACGAACTGCGGCTGGATGTAGCGCAGGATCCGGGTGTAGTGCGTGATGAGCAGGACGCCGCCGTGCTCCGCCTCCGCATATCGGTTGACGCCCTCGCTGACCACCCGCAGCGCGTCGACATCCAGGCCCGAGTCGGTCTCGTCCAGGATCGCGATCTTGGGCTTGAGCAGGCTCAGCTGCAGGATCTCGTGGCGCTTCTTCTCGCCGCCCGAGAAGCCCTCGTTGACGCTTCGCTCACCGAAGGCCGAATCGATCTCCAGCTCGCCCATGGCGGCCTTGACCTCTTTGACCCAGTTCCGCAGCTTGGGCGCCTCACCGCGCACGGCGGTGGCGGCGGTGCGCAGGAAGTTCGACATCGAGACGCCCGGCACCTCGACGGGGTACTGCATGGCCAGGAAGAGCCCGGCCCGTGCACGTTCGTCGACACTCATGTCCAGGACGTTCTGCCCGTCCAGGGTGATCGACCCGGAGGTCACGGTGTACTTGGGATGCCCGGCGATGGCGTAGGACAGTGTCGACTTGCCGGAGCCGTTGGGGCCCATGACCGCATGGGTCTCCCCCGACTTCACGGTCAGGTTGACGCCCTTGAGAATGGGCACCTCGTCACCTTCCGGTGAGAACACCGAAGCGTGCAGGTCTTTGATTTCCAGAGTGGTCATGGCTAGTTGCTTCTCGATTCGGTGGTCTCGGTCTTGTGCAGTTCTGTCTCAATGGCTTCGGTCAGGCGCTCGCGCACCGCGGGCACGGTGATCTTCGCGATGATCTCGTTGAAGAATCCGCGCACCAGCAGACGGCGGGCCTGGTCCTGCGGGATGCCGCGGGCCTGCAGGTAGAACAGCTGCTGATCGTCGAACCGCCCAGTGGCACTGGCGTGTCCGGCACCCACGATCTCGCCGGTCTCGATCTCCAGGTTGGGCACCGAATCGGCGCGCGCTCCGTCGGTCAGCACCAGGTTGCGATTGACCTCGAAGGTGTCGGTTCCGGTGGCCTCGGCTCGGATCAGCACATCGCCGATCCACACGGTGTGCGCATCGGGCTTCTGCGAATTCGGATCCCCTTGCAGCGCACCCTTGTACAGCACGTCGGACTTGCAGTTGGGGACCGCGTGGTCGACCAGCAGCCGGGACTCGAAGAACTGCCCGTCGTCGGCGAAGTAGGTGCCCAGCAGCTGCGCCTCACCGCCGGGCGCGGTGAACCGCACGTTGGCCGAGGTCCGCACCACATCGCCGCCGAGGGTGACGTTCACATGCCCGAACCGGGCGTCGCGGCCGAGCTTGGCGTGGTGCGCGCTGACGTGCACCATGTCGTCGGCCCAGTCGGAGATCCAGATGACCCCCAGGGCCGCCGAATCGCCCACGATCAGTTCCAGGTTGTCGGCGTAGGTGCCGCTACCGCGCAGGTCGACGACGACGATGGCGCGCGCGAGTTCCTCGACACGGATCTGCAGGTGCCCGTAGGCCACCTTCCCCTCGCCGGGCCCGTCGATGACAACCTTGATGGTGTGCTCCACCTCGGTGCCGCGCGCAACGGTCACGATGGTGGCCCGCTCGAACGACGAATACGCCTGGGCGGCAACGCGGTCCGCCGGCACGCCGGCCTGACCGAGACGCTCGTCGTCGCGGCCGACGGTCTCCACGGTGACACCCGGCTGGTCGGTCACCGTGACGGTGGCGTGTCCGGTCGCGGTGGCGGTGCCGTCGTGCAGGCCGCGCAGCCGCCGCAGCGGGGTAAACCGCCACAGCTCATCGCGGCCGCCCGGCACCTCGAACGCGTTGACGTCGAACGAGGAGAACAGCTCGCCCTTGTTGGTCGCGACGCCCTCTGCCGCTTCTGTCAGATTGCTCACCTAGCCGACCGCGCCTTCCATCTGCAGCTCGATGAGCCGGTTCAGTTCCAGCGCATACTCCATCGGCAGTTCCTTGGCGATGGGCTCGACGAACCCGCGGACCACCATTGCCATGGCCTCGTCCTCGGTCAGGCCGCGGCTCATCAGATAGAACATCTGGTCCTCGCTGACCTTCGACACGGTGGCCTCGTGGCCCATCGTGACGTCGTCCTCACGGATGTCGACGTAGGGGTAGGTGTCGGAGCGGCTGATCGTATCGACCAGCAGCGCATCGCATTTCACCGATGAGCGCGACCCGTGCGCACCCTTGTTCACCTGCACCAGCCCGCGGTAGGACGCACGGCCGCCGCCGCGGGCCACCGACTTGGACACGATGTTGCTGCTCGTGTTGGGCGCGAGGTGCAGCATCTTGGCGCCGGTG
>Ga0116193_1001223_pt1 | contig 22008 bp, 15 predicted proteins | sample AD_UKC115_MetaG_FD_89892 | JGI IMG/M metagenome (GOLD analysis project Ga0116193, IMG submission 89892) | Active sludge microbial communities of municipal wastewater-treating anaerobic digesters from Hong Kong - AD_UKC115_MetaG | ecosystem: Engineered > Bioreactor > Anaerobic > Digestate... | reverse complement strand
CAATAATTCACCCACAACAAATGTACTTCCGCTGATAAAAATCAAATCTTCCGGTTTTGCATTCTTTAAGGCTAATTGATATGCATCTTGTACACTGCTCCCCGTTATTGTATCTAATTCTGCATTGTTCATTAAGTCATGCAGTTGAGTGATATTAAGAGCTCTTTCAATATCTGCTTGACAAATATAGTAGGTCGTATGTTGTCTTGGTAAAATATAGAGGATGGAGTCAATATCTTTATCATTGACAAAGCCAATAATAAAATGAGTGTGGGCATAATTGAGTTCTTGAATTTGTGTTGTGATTTCTTGAAAACAGGCAAGATTATGCCCCACATCACAAATAGTCATAGGTTGTTGATTCAAGATTTGCCATCGTCCTTGGAAATGAACATTTTGGATTACTTTTTCAATTCCCGATATGATACATTTTGTTGAAATATTAAATGTTTCACATAAATAGAGTGCGGCACGCGTGAAGGTCGAAATGTTTTTTAGTTGATAAGTTCCTAAAAGCGGACAATGGATATTTTCTCCAATCAAATTATTCTTGTAATATATGTCTATGGGTTGGTATAAAGTTTCCAACTTTTTATTTTGCAACAGATTGACATTAATCTCTTTTGTTGTGCATATTGGGGCTCTTTTTTCTGAAGCAATTTTAGAAAATACCGGAAAACTCTCTTCGTGGTATTCTCCGATTACCACAGGAATACCATCTTTGATGATACCTGCTTTTTCGAAAGCAATTTCAGATATACTATTGCCCAACATAGCAGTATGTTCCAAAGATATATTGGTAATAACCGAAAGTTCGGGGGTGATAAAATTCGTAGAATCTAATCGTCCTCCTAATCCAACTTCAATGATGGCAATATCAACCTCTTTTTTTCGAAAATAATCAAACGCAAGAGCCACCGTCATTTCAAAAAACGATGGGGAAATTTCTTGCATTTTTGTACGATGGGACTCAAAGAAGTCAATAACTTCTTCTTCACTGATTTCATTTCCGTTGACTTTGATTCGTTCTCTGAAATCAATCAAGTGAGGTGATGTAAATAGTCCGGTACGATATCCTGCTTCCTGAAAGAAAGAGGCTAAAAGATGGGAAACAGAACCTTTTCCATTACTACCGGCCACATGAACCGTCTTAAAATTTCGTTCAGGATTTCCGAGTATTTTTACCAATTGCTCAATATTTTCCATTCCTTCCTTATAGGCTGTTTGACCTATTTTGTGATACATCGGATAACAATGGTAAATTTCTTCGAGTATTTGTTGGTACATTTGATTAGTTGTTAATCCAAATTACCGATTTCGTATTGGTGATACGGATAATTTCGATTGCTTGAGAATAGTTGAGCAGGTTATGTATAATTCTTCTTCTTGGGCGAAATTTTTGGGTTGTTTTGATTTTTTTTAAAGGAGTAATACTATTTTGCATAGGCATATAATATTGATGAATAATATCAATAATAACGCACTTGAGAATGTGATTATTATATAAAGAAATTAAATTATTCGGAAAAAGAAATCGCTATTTTTTTTGTAAGACCTCTTCTATGTACTCGTATGTTGAGAGAAGAATTGTTCCTGTAGAGGTAACTGCAAGTTGATGTTCAAAATGTGCAGATGGTTTTCTGTCGAGCGTTCGAATTGTCCATTGGTCACGATCCATGCTAACGCGATGTGTTCCCATATTAATCATAGGTTCAATGCAAAAAACCATTCCGGGAACAATTAATTCACCTTTGCCCGGTTTTCCGAAATTAGGAACATCCGGTTTTTCATGCATATTTTTTCCGATACCATGTCCGACCAATTCTCTTACAACTCCGTAGCCAAATGATTCAACATAGGATTGAATCGCATGTCCGATATCTCCGATATGGTTGCCTTTTTTGGCTGCTTCAATACCTTTGTAGAGGGATTTGCGGGTACGATCAACCAGCAGTTGTTTTTCATTTGATATTTCTCCTACAGCAAATGTGTATGCATAATCTCCATGATATCCATTCTTATATGCTCCGCAATCAACAGATACAATATCTCCTTCTTTTAAGATGTTGGAGTGGGGGATTCCATGAACGACTACATCATTAATCGAAATACACAAAGAGGCGGGATATCCGTTATAACCTTTAAAAGAAGGGACCGCATGATGGTCCCTTATAAATTCTTCTGCAATTCTATCTAAATATTGGCACGGAACTCCCGGTTTTATATGTTTGGCTACCTCAGCAAGAGTTAGTCCGACAATCCGGGCGCTTTCTTTAATCAGTTCAACCTCTTCTGTTGTTTTGAGATAGATTTTGTTAAAGATTCCCATTTGATTAGTACATGTTTCCGCTCCGCCCTTTAATTCTTCCGGATTTTGTTAATCCGTCGTAATGTCTCATCAACAAATGACTCTCAATTTGTTGCAAAGTGTCTAAGACAACACCTACCATAATCAGAAGGGAGGTACCACCAAAGAATTGTGAAAACTGTTGGTTAACCCCAAATTGTCCTACAATTGCCGGCAGAATTGCTACAATACCCAAAAAGATAGAACCGGGTAATGTAATCCTTGACATGATCGTATCAATAAGTTGTACCGTTTGTTTTCCGGGTTTGGTACCGGGAATAAATCCTCCGTTTTTCTTTAAGTCTTCTGCAATTTGATTTGGATTAATGGTAATTGCAGTATAAAAATAGGTAAAAGCAATGATAAGGATAAAGAAAAGTAAATTATAGCCCAACCCGTTATAGTCTATGAAACTATTCCAAAAGCCACCACCACCGGATGTTTGAGAAATAGAAACAAATGATAAAGGAAGCATAATAATGGCTTGTGCAAAAATAATAGGCATTACGCCGGCAGCATTTACTTTCAATGGTAGAAAATTACGTACACCACCGTATTGTTTGTTTCCGACAATTCTTTTTGCATATTGAATCGGAATTCGCCGTGTTCCTTGTACTAATAAGACACAAAGACTTATGATCAACATCATTAAGAGAATTTCAATGATAAAGATAATAGGACCTCCATTCATTTCCGTAATTCTTGAAAGAAATTCTGCACGTAAAGCAAACGGGAATCGAGCAATAATCCCGATCATAATGATCATTGAAATTCCGTTTCCAATACCTTTGTCTGTGATACGCTCCCCGAGCCACATTATAAATAGTGTTCCGGCAATAAGCAATATGAAAGAAGTTAATGCAAAAGCAGAGAAACCTAAAAAGGTAGCTCCGTACATACTCGGATGAATAGCGTAAGCAAATTGTCCCTGAATATTCGCAATATAAGCAGGTGCTTGAATAGCAACTACTGCAACAGTTAAATAACGGGTAATCTGATTGATTTTTTTTCGTCCGCTCTCTCCCTCTTTTTGAAGTCTCTGAAAGTAGGGAACGGCTAAAGTCATCAACTGAATCACAATTGATGCGGAGATATATGGCATAATACCCAAGGCAAAAATAGAAGCATTTGAAAATGCTCCTCCTGAGAAGAGATCTAATAAACCAAGCAATCCTTCTTGAGCCGATTTTGAAAAGGCGGTTAAAGAACCGGGATTAATACCGGGAAGTACAATGTGTGATCCTAAACGATATATTAAAATAATCCCTAAGGTGTAAAGAATCCGCTTGCGTAAATCCTCTATTTTAAATATATTTTTTATAGTTTCTATAAATTTTTTCATACGGGTATTATGATTGAAAATCTACTGTTTTTATGTGAGTTATTCTTCAGAATGATTGGCTTCGACAGCCGCTTTGGGGGCAACTTCTTCCTTGGGGGCATTCAAAATAGTTACACTCCCTCCGACTTTTTCAATGGCCGCAATCGCTGTTTTTGAAAATGCATGAGCTGTTACCATTAACTTTGCAGTTAATTCACCTTTACCTAATATTTTTACCAAATCTTTCTTTTGCAATAAACCATGCGTACGCATCAATTCGATAGTAATTTCCGTAGCTTTTGTTTTTTCTGCAAGTGCTTGCAAAGTGCTGATGTTGATTGCACTATACTCAACTCGATTGATATTTTTAAATCCTCTCTTTGGTAATAAACGATAGATAGGCATCTGTCCGCCTTCAAATCCGATTTTACGTTTGTACCCTGATCTCGATTGAGCTCCCTTATGCCCTTTTGTGGAAGTTCCACCTTTACCGGATCCTTGTCCTCTTCCTATTCTCTTTGACTGCTTCGTGGCATTTGAAGCAGGTTTTAAACTTTGTAAATTCATTGTTTGTTCTCCCAATTTATTTTAATTTTCAACTTAAATTTCTTCTACTTGAACAAGATGCTTCACTTTTTCAACAATACCCAAGATTTGTGGGGTGCCGGTGTGTTCAACAGTTTGATGCATTTTTCTCAAACCTAAGGCCTGTAAAGATCTCTTCTGACGTTCAGGTCTGTCAATGGCACTTCTAACTTGCGTTACTTTAATTTTTTTCATCACGTATGTTTTAAGATAAGGTAATTTTTTATATTATTTTTCAATTATTAATCAAAACAATTTTTTAATTCTAAAGGCTTTATATATTTGATTTATAGACTTATAATGTATTTTTTAGCACAAAATGATCTACTTCTCATTACACGTAAAAAAGTCGGCAAATATACAATTTTATTTTTATATTGCAAATACTTTTTCAATTTTACTTTTTTTCTTGATAATGAATAGATAACATAGTAAAATTTTACTTCTTACTCTTAATGGTTTTTTCCCACTTTCCCTTATCATTTTTTTGAAATTTTTCATTGAAAACATAAATGAGTCTGCACGTGATGACATTATTATATTGTTTTCTTGTCTCTTGTTTTGGGGTTCCGACATAAAAATCTCTTTTACGAATCGGGGCTAATGAGTATTGATACCGAATGTCAAACTTTAATCCTTTCCAAATTCTGATTTTGACATCCGCTAATATACTCCATTCATTCCGTGAATAAACTTTTGAACGAATGGAAGTTGTCCGGGTCCATCCGTTTTCAATCTCCTTAACATTAACCAATCGTCCCCATGCGGCACCGGCTCCAATACTCCATCCCGTTCGAAAATCCTCATAATGAACTGTAAGTGGAATTTCTACATAATCAAGCTGTAATTTATACTTAATTTTCGAATTGCATGGAATCTCTTTGTTAATATTGAGGTCAGGAGGACAACTGTCGCACATATTGGAAACATAATATTTTCGGTAGGATCCTTTCTGACTGTAAAGGAGTTCTATTGTAGCCGTCCAGTGATGCTTCTTATCCAAAGGTAATGATACTGCCGCGCCGGCATGAATCCCCGCCTTTCGAAATCCATATACTTCATCTCCATCTACTTGCGAGATATTTGCTCCGGCGATAACCGATCCTAAAAATTGCTGGGAATAACTCACTTCAGTAATGAGTAATATGCATATAAGATAGAGTGTTTTTTTCATTTTCTTTTATTGGAAAAAAAATCAATTAATAGTTGGGAACATTCTTGTTCTTTGATCCCTTTTGTTACGATGGTTTTTGGATGAAGTACAGGAGAACTGAGTTGTGTATATCCTTTTTTGGGATCTGATGCTCCGTAAACCAAACGACCAAACTGTGCCCACGCGATGGCCCCCGCACACATCACACAGGGCTCCAAAGTTACATACAATGTGCAATCTTTTAAATATTTAGCGCCCAATGTGTTCGCTGCTGCTGTAATGGCTTGGATTTCAGCATGTGCCGTTACATCTTGCAGCCGTTCCGTTAAGTTATGGCCACGGCCAATGATCCTGTCTTGTAATACCACTATCGCTCCAATAGGAATTTCACCTTCCATTAACGCTTCTTCTGCTTCATTATATGCTTTTTGCATGAAATATTCATCAGAGAATTCCATCTTACGTGGTTTGAGTTCTTTTATGTTTGTACGCTTTGAATGTGTTTAATAATAAAGAAGCCATTGTCATCTGTCCAATTCCTCCGGGAACAGGAGTGATATAAGCGGCTTTCTTAGATACTTCATCGAATTGAACATCTCCGCAAATCCGATAACCCTTCTCACGAGTGGAATCGTCTACCCGATGAATGCCAATGTCAATCACGGTTGCCCCCTCTTTGACATATTCCGCGTCAATCATCTCAGCTTGCCCAATGGCAACCAATAATATATCTGCCTGCGCACAAACTTCTTTCAAATTCTTTGTTTTACTGTGACAAATGGTAACCGTGGCATTCCCGGTTGCTGATTTCTCGGCCAATAATAAAGCCAACGGTTTGCCCACAATTGCACTTCGTCCCAAAACAACACAATGCTTGCCTTCGGTTTCAATGTGACTCCGTTTGATCAATTCTATCGTTCCCAATGGTGTTGCAGGAATGAATAAGGTATCTCCTGTAACCAATTTTCCAATATTTGACGGATGCATGCAATCTACATCTTTGTCCGGATTTATCCGCTCAATGATGCGCTTGGAAGACAAGTGCTTCGGAAGCGGCATCTGAATGATATATCCGTCCACTTCGCTATCTTGATTCAAAAAATCAAGAATGCCCAGTAACTCTTCTTCCGTTACTTTTTCAGGACATTGATATATGGAGGAGATAAATCCAACTTCTTTGCAAGTTCGTTCTATCGAATTGATATAGGTCTTTGCAGCATTATCTTCCCCTACAATAACAGCGGCCAGATGTGGTGTATCTTGTCCGTTATCTACCAACGATTTTACTTCTGTGGCAATTTCTGTTTTAATCTCATTGGCAATTTGTTTGCCATCTAATAGTGTCATGGATTATTTTTTTATTGATGGTGCAAAAATATAAAAATTAGCAATATAAGTCTATAAGAGGAGGATGCTTTAGTGTGCAATAATGATTTTTTCGGTGTGTACTCGGTTATCTTGATCTTGGATGCGAAGAATGTAAAAACCTGCCGATAAATGCTCTGTCGAAAGAATAACCGGTACATCACAATTGTGTATGGATGCGATTTTTTCTCCCGTTACAGAGTAAATGCAAATTTTCTTTATTTTTTCTATTCGGCCATCAATAACAATCTTCTCGTTTGCAGGATTTGGATATATTTCGAATGAAGAAAATTCATAATTTTCAATTGAAATGTGAATATCCGGCGGGGTGGTTCCCTGAAAGAAACTTAGGCCTCCGGCATAATTCCCGACCAAAAGATCCGGAAATTGATCGTGATTCAGGTCATAAATACTCAGTCCTGAACGAATGCCCTCGGAAATGTCATATCGTCGGTTTTCCTCAACTTCAAAAATCGCATCTTCTACAAGCTCAAACGTGCCGTCAAGATTATGGTCTATATTTTTATAATATGCTATTTTTCCTTGTTCATTGGCGCAAAAAAGAACTGTCAGGTCATCTGAAGTCCGAAAAAAGAACGGAACCGAATAGCCAAAATAGGATAAGGTGAAGTCTCTCACATCAACCCCTCCCAATTGTGCCGTAATGAGTTCAAAGGTCGGAATGGAATCCGTGGAAATATTCCGATAATAGGCAATCTGCCCCCGCCGATTTCCAATGAGTAAATCTTTTTTTCCATCCTTGTCTAAATCGAAATACTGGGGTGTGCTATAATCTTCCACGGAAATGTCTCCGTAAATGACTGATTCTTCAAGTTGAGGCAGGGCTCCGTCGGCTCCGGTATTCCTGAATAAAAGCAAATTTCCGTTTCGATTCCCGCACAAAAGGTCAATAGTGCCATCTCCCGTAAAATCTCCGAAAACTGGATATAATGCCTCGTGTCCGGAATCTCTTAGTTGTCCGAAATCATCCGTGACCCAACGAAACGCAGGAGCAGTGTTTTGCCCGATGTTTTCATAGTAGGCAATCGAAGAAGAATAATAGGATGCCAAATAGAAGTTGTAGAATGTAGAGCTGTCATATGTCCCATAATTTGCAATAAAGAGGTCTTCCAATCCATCTCCGTTCCAATCAAATAAAATAGGGTAGGCCCCACTTCCCACATCAATCATATCTTCTTGTAAAAATGAACGCGTCTGCAATTCATAAGTTTCACTGGTGGAGTTATAACGATACAACCAAACACTATTTTGGTTTTCTGATTTGACAAGCGATGGATCTGCAGGCGAAACAATGATTTCATCAATACCATCATTCGATAAGTCATAAAAGGTTACCGCCGGCATGGAGTATAGATGAATCGGCTGGATTGCATTCGGGAAGGAGGTCGTCTGACTCACCATTAACGCCTCTTCAACCGTGCCTCCGTTTTCCAAAAAAACGGTTTCCGGATAGTCTATATCTCCGATAAGAATGTCTTTTTTTCCGTCTTTTGTGTAGTCATAAGCCAAAATCGTAGAACCCACGTGACGGGTCTTATCTCGATCCCGACTCCCACAATCAACGTTTAATTCAATAGAGTTATCATCGGCCCCTTCTGCAAATTTCCCCCAACATTCATCTGCTAATCTGAAATCAAAATTTTCAGCATGACCGCTGTTCTCAATTGCATAATTTTTTTGAAAATGAATATATCTTCCCAATACCATGAAATTCAATATATCTACGTCTCCGTCGTTGTCTATGTCTTCAATCACTAAGTAGTCATCGGGCGAAGAAAAAATGTTGGTGTAGTTGTTGTAGTAATAGGATTCTAATTGTGTTGTAATGAGTTCAAATCGAAGTGCACTGTCGGAAATATTTTTGTACACAGTGATACCGGCCAATCCGTAAGTAAAAATGTCCTCTTTACCATCCCCGTTGTAGTCTTTTAAAATAACCCAATCATGCAATATAGGAAAGGAGTGCTTGTATTCAGGTGCATAGCGATAACTGATTTCGTTTTCGATTCCGTTATTGAGATAAGGAAGTATCCGGTTTCCGTTTTTTTCAAAGAGAAATAAATCTTTAATTCCATCCAAGTTCAGGTCAATCTCTGAGGCTCTTACGGAATTGATACCTCCGCCCCATGGGTTCGCCAACGCACTTGCCCCGCTTCCGAACACGGGAATGTCAAAATTTCGCGCAAATCCAAAGTCATGATACTCTTGCGAAAAGAGGAGCGAAGAGGTCAATAATGCCAATAGAAATGCAATTTTTTTCATGAATAAGGAACACTAATTATTTATTGAGCTGTAGAATGCTCCGCAATTCGGAAATATGCTCAATTTTCCAAAATCGATCAGGACGTTCTTCCATCTCCGTCTTCTCATGTGCCCAAGTCATCTGGTGTGGAACGTGAACCCCGTACCCCCCGATGTTAATGACCGGCAATACATCCGATTTTAATGAGTTTCCCACCATCAAAAAATGCTCCGGCGTTATCGATAGGCGTTCCAATAATTTGATGTAGTCCGATTCTTTCTTGTCACTCACAATCTCTATATGATGAAAGTATTTGGCAATGTTAGACTTGTTTAATTTTCGCTCCTGATCCAATAAATCGCCCTTCGTAACCATGATGACTCTATAGTCGCTGTGGCTCAGTTGCTCGAGAATCTCCGCAATGCCGTCCAATAAGACTACCGGCTTGTTGAGCAATTCTTTACATAAGGTGATGATTTCGGAAATGATGTTTGCCCCGACACGATTCTCCGTTACCCGCAATGCCGTTTCGATGATGGAAAGGATGTAGGCTTTGGCTCCGTATCCGTATAATTCCATGTTGCCCATCTCTGTCTTAAAAAGCTCTTTTTCTGCCTCCTCACAAGATAAATAGGGAGATAGCAATTGATAAAATTTTTGTCCGGTTTCCTGATAGTAACTCTCGTTGAGCCAAAGGGTGTCATCGGCATCAAAACCGATTACTTGTAAGTGATCTTTCATGTTGGTTGTTCTCTTTATTTGTTTTTCCTGATTATCCAAATGTCCTGAGGAAGCCATTTGCCCTTTTCGGGTTGCCCCACAATGTGTTCTTCGATTTTCATATTGCTGAATAATTGTTCCATAAAGGAGGTCGGATGAAAAGCAGAGTATGTGCGATGCCCCTCTTTTACCTGCCCCCGAACAATCAATTGCCCTTGTTGATAACGCACGGATTCCGGCTCCGTCAATTTTACGCGAAACGGATCTCCCTGAGTGGTCATAAACATGATGCCATTAGGCTTTAATATCCTCGATAACTCACGATGCCACTCGTAATGCATCTTTTCGGACAAATGGGTGTATATCGAAATTCCATAAATGACGTCAAAAAAATCATCGGGATAGGGGAGTTTGGCTTCTAATTGGTTGAGGTTGAACTGAACATCCGGAATGTGAGTACGACACCATTCAATACTCGCACGATTGTAATCAGTTCCGTAATAACTGCATCCGGGACCGATTAAAGCAGGAAGATGACGTATCAACCGGCCGGGACCGCAACCCCAATCCAAAATATTTTTCTGCGCCAATTCAATGTGTTTTTCGAAATGTCCGATTAACCATTGTGCTGTTTCCCGACTCTCCGTGTAGTATTTTTTGTAATGCAACTGAAACGATTCATAGATTAAATAATCAGGAGGTAATGCCACTTCCGGATGTGTCTTCCGAAAATGTTTATTCGCTCGCCGATTTTTGATTTTTTGTATGTGATACCTCAGAAAGTCCGTAACCCAAATCAGTCTTAATTTTCGTAAAATATGCGAAATGTCTCCTTTTTGTATCATGCTCAAATAAAATGTTTCTATTTAACCTATCCTTAATCTGTCTAAAGACAGGTGTTTTTTAAGTGCAAAGATAATATATTTTGGAAAGTGACCGATTTCTCTGCCTGAAAATAGAGAAATCTTTTTTTTGAAGTGAAAAAAAAAGAGGTTGCCATCAAGACAACCTCTTTTGAAGTATTTAATACTACTATTTTATTCTTTTACAAATTTCTTTGTAGTAGTGTTCTCTCCCGATAGACGAATGAAATATACGCCGGAGGAAAGATCAGAAACATTAATTTGGAATTGATTGTCCGTAACTTGATTGCTATAAACAACCTGTCCTAAGAAGTTCAGAATATCCACTTTTTGATAGTTTTCTGCATAAACATTCAAAACTTCATTGGTCGGATTCGGATAAATAGCTACACGGCCGGCAACGCTCTGTTCTTCAATGCTTACTCCTTCAGTTACGTTGATGTCATCAATTTTCATCCAATACTCATCATAGCTGTTTTTATGTACAAACGCAACATGAATGGTTTGGTTTGCATAAGTAGCTAAGTCGACATATCTTTGTTTCCATGTGTCTGTAGTAAGCGTTTCAGAAAATATGGTGTTAAAATTAGCTATATCCCATCCGGATGTAGATACTTTAACTTCATAGTAATCACTTGCATAATCAGGATCTTGTGCCGCTACCCACCAAGTAATATTGGCTCCGGTTGCAGGGATAATAATCCCGGGTGTGATGAGCCAGTTTTCCGGATGTAAAGCACCAAAATCATTGTCGTATGATGCGGACGCAGCCATTCCTGTTCCTTGATGTGCCGAAAGTTCATTGCTTTCCCAAATGTGTCCGTCACCATCTTGATCTACATTAAGCCAACATTCAGGAATGCCATTTTCGAAATCTTCTGTGAAAGGAACTGCCGTAGCAGGGCAATCTAAAGCTTCTCCTGTTAAATAGACAGTGTCAGTAGCTCCTGTAGAACTTAAGGTGATTTCATTCGTAAAGGTGCCTTGTGTGGCAGCATTAAATCTTACATATAATGGAACATTGGTGTAGATTTGAGTGAAAGTAAGAGTTGCTATAGTGTCAAAAGAAATACCGTCTGCAGAAATTTCAAACGGACGATGAGTCATAGCTGTGATGTTGGCGAGTAAACTCAATCCCTCTACAGATACTTGTTGTGTCATGGAAATCGAACCGGCAGGAGCTGTGAAATTTAAAGAATCAGGAGTGGCAACCAAAGATGGATCAGGCATCGTATCTACTCTAAAACTATCTACTACAAAATATCCACCTGTAGCCCTTGGAGTTTCAATTTTAATGGCAATTTGAATTCTTTGATCTGTATAAGGTGTTAAATCAATATACTGAGATGCAAAATTAGTATTGGAAACAGTTTGCGATGCAATAACCGGAGTGGCAATGTCTTCATAAGTAGAACCATCAGGAATAATCCATACTGAAAATGTTTCCGGAACGGGTACGTATTGCCATAAATCCCAATCAATTGTTTGACTTACCAAATATTCAAACGATGCATACATATTCCGTCCTATGGTAAAGGAAGGTGAAATAAGCCAGTCATTTGCATCAGCAATGTTTGTATCAAGACTTGCAAAATACACAGCACATCCAGGATTGGCATCACTATATGCCATATAGGAGAATAGACCTTCTCCACTAATAATTCCATCATTGTCAACATCTTCAATCGTCCAACAAACAGTTTCAGGAGTCTGTGGGTTAAAATTACATACATACGGATAAGTAGTGACAACCTGACAATCAATAGCTTCTCCTAATAAAGTAATATTAACTTGTGTCGCTTCAGGATTGGTTAAAGTAGTGGTGTTTTGATGTTGACCTGCGGCAATCGGATTATAAGTGAAATAAAGTGTGTCGTAATAAAAGAAATTAGATGTCGTTGGAATCGTTACCGATGATGAAAAAGTGTTTCCGTCCAAAGATACCTGGAAAGGAGCTGCTGTTGTTACAGCAATATCATTGGTTAAACTCCATCCTGTAACAACAACCATCGCAGGAGCTGATGTTTGACCGACAGCCCAATATCCGAAATTCACCGTATCCACATTGGTTTCAATGGTCGGAGCAGGAATGTCATTAATCATAAAATTGTCGAAATATAAACGATATTCATCCGTATCTGACTCGGCAACTAAAGCAATTTTATAATCTCCGGTGTATGCTACTAACGGAATAACTTGATTGATATAAGAAGTATTTGAAACTTGCGTAGTGGGCATCAATGTAACGGTGTCTGTTGCAGAAACTAATAGTACGGAGAATTTTTCGGGCCATGAAGAATTAGCTACTTTGTAATCAAATGCAAGATATTGATTACCTGTGAGCGTGAATGTCGGCGATTCCAACCAATCATTGGCATTGCTTAAACTATTGTAACTATAAATTGCATAACCGTTTACAATGTCAATCGAAAATGTATATCCGTCATTGTTTATATCGTAGATAGACCAACAATTGTTTTGCAAAACACTGTCAAATGAACACAAATAAGGAAATACGGTAACCGCACTTTCACACGGGTCAGGATCCATATTGACCTGTATTGTATTAAAAGATTCGGTGCAACCGCTTGTCCATAATGCCGCAATATCGTATGTATATAAACCTGCACTCGAAACTTGGTCTAAATAACTTAAATTCGTTACAGTATCAATACTTACAGAATTACGTAAAATCTTATATCCCGTTACAATTCCGTTCCCAAGATCTTGCGGGGGAATGATTCCTTTGATGTTCCAATTGTAATTTAAACCGGATCCTAAGTTGGATAACTCATCCCATGCTCCTTGATAATACATCATGTTGCCTTTTCCGGCTACTTGGGGACCGGCATCGCATGCTGCCGGATATCCGCTAGTGGTGTTGCATCTTACCCCAATCCATAACTCCTGAGAAGCATCAATCACAATGGGAGTGGAAAGTTGTATGTCGTTCCAGACATTTAATGTCAAATCGGCATTGTTGAGCAATTGGTCAATAATTAAAGTGTCAGGACCTGAACCGTTGTTGCCTAACCATACTCTTATGGAATAGGTACATTCATTAATTAATGGAATGAAACTGACCGTTGTTAAGCTATTTCCGTTAAATGCAGTCAAGTCAGTTGTTTCAAAACGATGGGCAACGTCAAAATCAGCAGCGCCGCCGGTTCCGATACCATCATTATTGCTCTCTGCAGACCATGTCAAAACACCTTGTGGAGGAGCTAATGTCGGTGCCTGCCAATTTAAGGCAATATCATACCAAGTGGGTGAATGGAGAGAAGCATTGATACTCCTTACCGTATCACAATTTTGTGCTTTTACCCCAAATACAAGGGCAAATAACACTAAAAAAAGTACATAATTTTTTTTCATACGGAATAATAAAATTAGTTAATATTGAATGATTTTAAAAAATATTAATTCTTATTTTTTTGTTTGCAAAAATAACAATATATTTGAAATATAATGGCTTTCACTTAAAAAATTCTCTCTTTTCTGAAGAAATTATAAATATTTATTGAAAAAGAGGATATTTTGAATAAATACCCCCTTTTTATAAATATAAATTATTCTTTTTTTATAATAATTCAATACTTCGTTTGACAAATTCACTCAACTTTTCGCCGGAAAGTATGTTTTGCGATAAAAGAGCTAAATCTACCAATTGCTGCGTTAAGGCTTCTTTTTTCTTTTTGCTTTTCTCCGAAAGAATTTTTCCGGCAATCGCATGATTCGCATTGATAATGATATTGTAATGCTCAAATCTTCCATACATCCCTTGCTGTCCGGTAATTTTTTCCATGTCCTGAAAACGCCGCATGAATTCATTTTGCGTAATCATAATTGGCAAATCCGTTTCGCTTAAATTTTCTAGCTGAATGGAGAATTTTTCTTTATCTATAATCTCTGAAAAGAGATTCTTTAATTTTTCTTGCTCTTTTTCAGATAGCTTGGCTGGCTGAATTTCATCTTTTTCAATTAGTTTATCTATAATGTCAGCATCTACACGTACAAATTTGCTCTTTTCCAATTTTGGTTCCAACATGTTGATAAAGTGAGTATCAAGAGGTCCATCCATCAATAAAATGTCATATCCCTTTTCTTTCGCTGTGCCAATATATAAGTGCTGTGCATCAACATCAGAAGCATATAAATATACTAATGTGTCATGTTTGTCTTTTTGTAACACGGAAATGTGATTTTGGTACTCTTCCATTGTGAAATATTTTTCTTCCGTGTTTTTGAATAAAAAGAAGTTTTTGGCTCGTTCGTAAAATTTCTCATCTGCAATCGATCCGTATTGAATGAATATTTTGATATCATCCCATTTCTTTTCAAAATCTTCACGATTGTTCTTGAACATTTCTTCCAATTTTTCTGCTACTTTCTTGGTAATGTGCGTAGAGATCTTTTTTACATTAGAATCAGATTGCAAATACGAACGGGAAACATTCAAAGGAATGTCAGGGGAATCAATTACCCCATGTAACAACATCATAAATTCAGGAATGATTCCTTCCAATTGATCTGTTATAAAAACTTGATTGCAATATAGTTGTACTTTATTTTTTTGTATTTCAAACTGGTTTTTAACTTTTGGAAAATATAAAATTCCATTTAACGTAAAAGGATAATCTACGTTGAGGTGTATCTGAAACAACGGCTCTTCAAACGACATGGGATATAACTCACGATAAAATGTTAGATAGTCTTCTTCTTTTAAATTATTAGGAGCTTCCTTCCAAATAGGATTCGTGTTGTTGATGATTCTTGGTTTTTCAACCTCTTTCTCTTGTTCTTCCCCTTCAGGTTTTTCCCAAATTTTTTCGTTTCCACAACGAATGGGAACAGGTAAAAATCTGCAATATTTCTTCAATAAACCCACAATTTTGTGTTCATCCAAAAATTCTATTGCATCTTCTGCAATGTTTAAGATAATCTCTGTTCCTCGATCGATCTTTTCACATGCAGTCATTTCATAATCCGGAGAACCATCACAACTCCATTTTACGGCAGGCATCTCTTCAAGATAAGATTTGGTAAGTATTTCAACAGACGATGCTACCATGAAGGAAGAGTAAAATCCCAATCCGAAATGCCCAATAATATTCGCAGAATCAGTGCCTTTGTACTTCGATAGAAATTCCTCGGCACTTGAAAAGGCAATCTGATTGATGTATTTGTCCACCTCTTCTGCCGTCATTCCTATCCCTCTGTCAATAATCCGAATCTGCTTTTTCTCTTTGTCAACCTGTACTTCAATGGTAAGATCTCCCAAATCAACGGAAGCACTTCCAAGGTTTACCAATGTCTTCAATTTTTGGGTTGCATCAACAGCATTTGCCACTAATTCCCTGATGAATATGTCATGCTCGGAATAAAGAAATTTTTTAATTACCGGAAATATATTTTCCGTTTGTACATTAATTTTACCTTTTTGCATATGAGTTAGTTTTAAAATTTGACAATTATTCGGTTTTCATTTTGCAAAATTTATGCCATAAATAACAACTGCCAATTTGACAGAATTGAATAATTGCTTTTATTTTTGTATTTTTGCAGCCGATTTATAATGAATTAATATAGAATGATAAAAAATATAATTTTCGATTTAGGTGGTGTAATTTATGATATCAATTATCATAAGATTGCAACGACATTCGCCTCTTTCGGAATGTCCGATTTTGAAGAAAAATACTCCCAAGAAAAACAAACCGATCTTATAGACCTTTTTGAAGAAGGAAAAGTCTCCGTTGAAGATTTCCGCAGTTATATCCGCTCACTGACCTCTATTCCATTGTCCGATGAACAAATCGATACTGCATGGAATGCCATTCTCATCGATATCCCCGAGCATAGAGTGAAACTATTGCAACAAGTGAAAAATAATTATTCTATTTTTTTGTTCAGCAATACCAATGAACTGAATTATAGACGTTTTATGCCTGATATGAAAGAAAAATACGGATTTGATATATTTTCTACCATCTTTATCAAATCATACTTTTCACACCATATTCATCTGAAAAAGCCAAGTAAAGAGAGCTTCTTTTATATTATGGAAGAACAAAAACTTAATCCTTCGGAAACTCTATTTATTGATGACACGACCAGACATGTTGAGGGAGCAAGAGTCGTCGGATTGAATGCCTATCTGTTGCCCAAGAATCAAGATATTGAAACTCTATTCGAGAGAGGGCGATTGAAAGAGGAAATTTTTCAACACATTTAAATGATTAATGATTAGCTGATCTGTTATGCACAAAGGAACTCAAATCCTAATTGTGTAAGATGTTTTGTGTTGAAAAAAAGAAATCGAATATTAAGTATAAAAATATGTACTCTCCTGAAAATGTTGTACTTTTGCAACGATTCAAGAGACTTTATAAATATGCAAATTAAAAAAATAAATTAAAATAGAATGAAAAATCAGAAGTTGAATTTAGGGAACGAAATCATAAAAGTGTTGTCAGAAGGTGGCAATGTTAAGTATAATTACAAACAAATAGCCGCAAAAGTCGGTATTTTTGATAAAAAAGGACGAGAAAGTGTTAAAAAAATCCTGGATGATTTTGTAAATGCCCATATTGTCCAAACGGCCGGAAGAGGTAAATATAAATTGAATCCGAAACATCTGACAGTCCAAACTACCGGAAGAAACTATATTGTGGGGAAATTGTCGGTGCGCTCAAACGGAATGGCATTTGTTATTAGAGATGAAAAAGATAGCGAGGATGTGTTTATTGCCGATGGAAATTTGCAAAATGCCCTTCATGGGGATGTGGTAAAGGTGCTTTTATTTGCCTCTCGCAAAGATAGATGCCTCGAAGGACAAATCGTAGAAGTGGTTGAACGTAATGAGAAACCGCTGGTCGGTGTGATCCAACAACATAACGGAATTTCCTATTTTGTCCCCGATAGTTCTTCTTATCGTAAAGATATTTTAATTCCCGGCCGATATCTGAATGAAGCCAAACATGGTGAAAAGGTGGTAGTATCTATCATCGAATGGGCTCCGGATTCAAGAAGCCCTATCGGAAAAGTTATCCATGTTTTAGGCCAACCCGGTGATAATAACGTGGAAATGAATTCTATATTGGTGGAATATAATTTTCCTCTTAAATTTTCAGATGAGGTCGAAAGAGAAGCCAGCAATATTGATCCCCGTATTCCTGAATCTGAAATTAATAAAAGACGTGATTTCAGAAGTGTACCAACATATACGATAGATCCTGCTGATGCGAAAGATTTTGATGATGCAATATCTTACGAAAAATTGGATAATGGTTTGCATCGTGTTGGAGTACATATTGCAGATGTTTCTTTTTATGTGAAACGAGGTTCTTTAATTGATCAAGAAGCTTATGAACGTGGAACTTCAGTCTATTTGGTGGATCGTGTTATTCCGATGTTCCCGGAAATTCTCTCCAATAACCTTTGCTCCCTCCGTCCTCATGAAGATAAATTGTGTTATAGTGCCGTGTTCGATTTAGATGATAATGCACACGTTCATCATGAGTGGTTCGGGAGAACTGTCATACACTCTGATTACCGATTTACTTACGATGAAGCTCAAGAAGTAATTGAGAAAAAGGAAGGCAATATGGCCGAGTATGTTCTTCCGGCGCATCAACTTGCCCAAATCCTACGTAAGCAAAGAATGGATAATCATGCTATTAATTTTGAAACCGAAGAAGTTAAATTTATTCTCGATGAAAAAGGAAAACCTGTCGGGGTCTATCTTAAAGAAAGTAAAGAAGCGAACTTCCTGATTGAAGAATTTATGTTACTCGCCAATAAAAAAGTGGCGGAAAAAATTGGCAAGAAAACCCAACGACAACCCGAACCCAAAACATTTGTCTATCGTATTCATGATGAACCTATCAGTGATAAATTGGAGAAATTTAAACTTTTCGCTAAAAAATTGGGCTATGAAATAAAAACAAGCTCACGTAAAGCCCTTGCCACTTCTTTTAATCAATTATTCGACGAAACTAAAAATAAGGCAGAATATAATATGATCAACCAATTGACAATCAGGTTAATGGCTCGAGCAGTTTACTCTACGGAAAATATTGGTCATTACGGACTGGCCTTTCCTTTTTATACCCATTTTACTTCCCCAATTCGACGCTATCCCGACCTGATGGTTCACCGCCTGCTTGATGCGTACCTTAATAATAAGCCCTCCGTTGATAAAGAAGAATATGAACTTTATTGTAAACATTCTTCACAAATGGAACAAAAAGCTACAGAAGCAGAACGAAGCTCTATAAAATATAAACAAGCAGAATATCTTGCGGATAAAATTGGACAACAATTTGAAGCTACCGTTACCGGTATCGCAAAATGGGGCGTTTATGCCGAACTGAAAGAGTCTAAATGTGAAGGACTTATCCCGATGAGAAAATTAGATGATGACTTTTACTATATTGATGAAGATAATTATACACTTGTAGGATTGCATAAAGGTTATTCCATCCGTATTGGCGATTCAATTATGATTAAAGTGGTCGAAGTGGATATCTTAAAGAAACAGATGAATTTTGAATTGATAAAAAATAAGTAAAAGAAAATCAATCATATATAATTATTATTTTATATTTTTAATATTAAATTAACTTTTAATTAAGAAAATATTATATCTTTGCATCCTAATTGGTATTAATACTCAAACGATGAAGAAATTAACACTCAATGGGATAGTGATGGTATGGTGTCTGTTTTCGATGATAACATCGGCACAAGTTCCCGAAATAATGTCTTACCAAGCGGTAGTCAGAGATGAGGAAGGCCGTTTGCGCTCTAATCAGCTTATTTTAATGAAAATTAGAATCTTGCAAGGAGATTATAGCGGAATATGTGTCTATGAAGAGGTGCACGAACAGATGACAAATGCTATGGGATTATTGACTTGCGAGATTGGAAACGGAGTTGTGTTAAATGGGAATTTGGGAAATATTGATTGGGCAGCATCTCCCTATTTCATTGAAACTTCATTTCGTACACCCGAAGATCTTGATTATGCTCAAATTTCATCCCATAGAATAACAAGTGTTCCTTATGCGCTGTATGCAAAAAGAGTGGAAAACGGCTTTAGTGGTGATTATAATGATTTAACTAATACCCCTGCTATTTCGGATTCGGTGAGACACTATTTAATTTATGAAGATATTATTCCACTTATTAATAGGTGGCAGAATCTGCAAGACAGCATAGAACAGAATGAGCATTTTCTTCAAGCAGCCGACGGAGCTCTTATGGTTTACCAAAGTAGCGGATGGGATACCTTAGCAATAGGTTCTGAAGGAGCTTATTTGTCTGTTGTTAATGGAATCCCAACGTGGAAAAAAGCTATTCCGGAAATAACGACAATTCCTCCTATAATTAAAAATATGAATAGTATTTCTGTTGGAGGGATAGTACGTTATAATACAAGTTTGCATTATTCAAGTGGAATTTGCTGGAGTACTCATTCTGAACCGAAAATTTCTGATTTTGTATTAGAAACTTCTAATAAGGGAGAATCTTTTAATATGCAAATTGAAAATCTTATTCCGGGAATGACTTATTATGTTCGTGCTTTTGCTTCTGATTTTTTTGGTGTTCATTACGGAGAAAGTTATTCAACAGAATTGCCATTGCCACATGGAGCATGTCCTGAAACCTCTTTTGTTGTTGATATTGACGGAAATATATATAATACGGTACAAATAGGCAGTCAGTGTTGGATGCGCGAAAATCTCCGAGTTCGACGATTTGCTGACGGACAAGATATTAATACAGTGCTAACTCCTGATTTTGCTGTAAAAAAGCATGATTGTATGAGTGATTATCATTTGAAAAGTTATGGACTAATGTATAGCTGGTATGCTGTAATGCGGGATAATTTGCCTTCTGAAAGTAATCCGAGTGGAATTCAAGGGGTTTGCCCCGATGGATGGCATGTGCCCGGACGTGCAGAATGGGAATCTTTGAAAAACTTCCTCATCTCACAGAGTTCATCCGAAAGTAGTGTTGCCATTTCGCTATGTGTAAATAAAGAAATCTGGCAAAATTTATATACCTCCCCTCAAAGTGGTGCTCCCGGAAATGTTCATGCAACAGGATTTAATAATTCCGGATTTTCGGCTTATCCGGGAGGATATATTAATCAATCTCCGGGTAGAAATGGAAGTTTTTGTATAAGTTGTTCATTAGGATATATGGGGTATTGGGCTTCCTCTTCGGTAAATGATGCTTTTTCTTCTGTGGTGGCAATGCTGAATTTTGCAAGTCCCGATTTAGAGTTAGGAACAATGAATCGCGAACATTGTGTGTCGGTGCGATGTGTCCGAGATTGATTTTTTTTGAATAAAATTATTCTTGTAAAGAAATATAACTATATATAGGGTAATGATCGGAAACAGTTATCTCTTTGCTGACAGTATGCCCAAAAGCTTTGTATTTTTTGTCGTGTAGAATATAATCAATTCGATATTCAGGAAACGCTTCTCCATTATAAGTGTAGCCTCTTCCTTTTCCGCTTTCCCGAAAAGTGTCTTTTAATTTTTTGGAAAGTTTATTGTAACTATATGATGCAGGAGTATCGTTAAAGTCACCGCAGAGAATAATAGGATGTGGGCAACTATCTATGTGTGCATATAACGCTTTAACTTGTAACTCTCTTTTTAAAAAAGCACTATTGAGTTTTTTAAGTATGTTTTTAGCATTTTTATTAAATTCGGGATCCTCAATGTTTTGTGAAAAACGTTTTCCTGCTTCATAATCACTTTGTTCCATGTGAATGGATGCAAGATGGATGTTATAAATACGAATAGTATCGCCCTTATATCGAATATCTGCAAAAATGGCATTGTTGTTCATGCTATTTTTCATTGTAACAGGACCGGCATCAATTATTCTGTATTTACTGAATATGGCTATTCCATAATAATATTCATTCTTTGAATGAGTTGGAAAATATTGATAATAAAATTTTTCATCATTTTTTAAATCTAAAATAGCTAAAATGGAATCCGTAGTATTAAAATCCAATTTACTTCCTTGTTCATAGAAATATTCTTGAAAACAAGCAATATCAGGTTTTTCTTTTTTTAAATAGTTGAAAATTTGATCTTTTCCCTTCCCGAATTCATTTTTATTAGGATTATATAAATCAAACAGTTTAACGTTATAACTCATCACTTTAACACAATTAATGCACTTTGGAGGCTTTTCCGTTGCCTTTAATTGATAGTGCCGATCTATATTGTGAATATTGATTAAAATTAAGGATAAAGAGATTAAGATATATTGATATTTAAAAAATAGCCAAACAATACAGAAAAATATGTTTGAAAGTAGGAGATAAGGAAATGCCAGACCGCATAATGTAATTATTTCGCT
>Ga0116193_1001222_pt1 | contig 22016 bp, 16 predicted proteins | sample AD_UKC115_MetaG_FD_89892 | JGI IMG/M metagenome (GOLD analysis project Ga0116193, IMG submission 89892) | Active sludge microbial communities of municipal wastewater-treating anaerobic digesters from Hong Kong - AD_UKC115_MetaG | ecosystem: Engineered > Bioreactor > Anaerobic > Digestate... | reverse complement strand
GCAGGAGATCGCGCTGCAGAACCAGCTGCCCTGCATCTATCTGGTGGACTCGGGCGGCGCTTTCCTGCCCAAGCAGGATGAGGTGTTCCCCGACCGCGAACACTTCGGCCGCATCTTCTTCAACCAAGCGACCATGAGCGCCAAGGGAATTCCGCAGATTGCCGCGGTGCTCGGCTCGTGTACCGCCGGCGGCGCCTACGTGCCGGCCATGAGTGACGAAGCCGTCATCGTGCGCAACCAGGGCACCATTTTCCTCGGCGGCCCGCCCCTGGTGAAGGCCGCCACGGGTGAGATCGTCACGGCCGAGGACCTCGGCGGCGGGGACCTGCACTCGAAGGTCTCGGGCGTGACCGATCACCTGGCCCACGACGACCGGGACGCCCTGCGCATCGTGCGGCGGATCGTGGCCACGCTGGGGCCGCGCACACCGCGGCCGTGGGAGGTGGCCGCGACGGTCGAGCCGGTCGCCGACCAGCGCGAGCTCTATGACGTGGTGCCGGTTGACGCCCGGGTGCCCTACGACGTCCACGACGTCATCACCCGCATCGTCGACGGGGGCGAATTCTCCGAGTTCAAGGCCGAGTACGGCACCACCCTGATCACCGGGTTCGCCCGGATCCACGGCCATCCGGTCGGCATCGTCGCCAACAATGGCGTCCTGTTCGGCGAATCCGCCCTCAAGGGAGCGCATTTCATCGAGCTGTGCGACAAGCGCACCGTCCCGCTGCTGTTCCTGCAGAACATCACCGGCTTCATGGTGGGGCGCGATTACGAGGCAAGCGGGATCGCCAAGCACGGTGCCAAGATGGTCACTGCCGTGGCCTGCGCCCGGGTGCCCAAACTCACCGTCGTGATCGGCGGATCCTACGGCGCGGGAAACTATTCGATGTGCGGGCGGGCGTATTCGCCGCGCTTCCTGTGGATGTGGCCCAATGCGCGGATCTCGGTCATGGGCGGCGAACAGGCCGCGTCGGTGCTCGCGACGGTCCGCGGCGACATGACCCCCGAGGAGGAGGAGGCCTTCAAGGCGCCGATCCGGGCCCAGTACGAGGATCAGGGGAACCCCTATTATTCGACGGCTCGGTTGTGGGATGACGGCGTGATCGATCCCGCGGACACCAGAACCGTTCTGGGGCTGGCGCTCTCGGCGGTCGGCAACGCACCGGTGGAACCGGTGTCCTACGGCGTCTTCAGGATGTGAGTGGCGTGTTCGACACAGTATTGATCGCCAACCGCGGCGAGATCGCCGTGCGGGTCATCCGCACCCTGCGCCGCATGGGCATCCGTTCCGTCGCGGTGTACAGCGAGGCCGATACCGGTGCCCGCCACGTCGCAGAGGCCGATATGGCCGTCCTGGTGGGGCCCGCGCCGGCCCGGCAGAGCTACCTGAACATCCCGGCGGTGGTCGAGGCCGCTGTGCGCACCGGCGCACAGGCCGTGCACCCCGGCTACGGATTCCTCTCGGAGAACGCCGAGTTCGCGGCCGCGCTGGCACGGGCCGGCATCGTTTTCATCGGCCCGCCGGCGTCGGCCATCGCCACGATGGGCGACAAGATCACCGCCAAGGACACCGTCACCCGCTTCGGTGTTCCGGTGGTGCCCGGTATCTCGCGGCCCGGACTGAGCGACGACGACCTGATCGCGGGGGCGGCTGAGGTCGGCTACCCGGTCCTGGTGAAACCGTCGGCCGGTGGTGGCGGCAAGGGCATGCGGATGGTCACCGAGCCCGGTGAGCTAGCGGCCGCCCTCGCCTCCTCGCGCCGCGAATCCGCGGCGGCCTTCGGTGACGACACATTGTTCCTCGAACGATTCGTGTTGCGGCCCAGGCATATCGAGGTGCAGGTCCTCGCCGACACGCACGGCAGCGTGATCCACCTCGGTGAGCGCGAATGCAGCCTGCAGCGCCGCCATCAGAAGGTGATCGAAGAGGCGCCGTCGGCCCTGCTGGACGCGCTCACCCGGGATCGGATCGGCCGGGCGGCCTGCGACACCGCCCGCAGCGTGGACTACGTCGGCGCCGGCACCGTCGAATTCATCGTGTCGGCCGACCAACCCGACGAGTTCTTCTTCATGGAGATGAACACCCGCCTGCAGGTCGAGCATCCCGTCACCGAGATGGTGACGGGATGGGACCTGGTCGAGTGGCAGGTGCGCATCGCCGCAGGCGAACCGCTGACCGCCACCCAGGGCGACATCGAACTGACCGGCCACGCCATCGAGGCGCGGGTGTACGCCGAGGACCCGGCCAACGGATTCCTGCCCACCGGCGGCACGGTGCTGGAACTTATTGAGCCAGAAGGCGTTCGGGTTGATTCCGGCATCTACACCGGGACCGTCGTCGGCAGCGAGTACGACCCGATGCTGGCCAAGGTGATCGCCCACGGCGACGACCGCGATCAGGCGCTGCGCGGACTGGACCGGGCGCTGGCGGATACCGCGGTACTCGGCGTCGTCACCAACGTCGACTTCCTGCGCTTCCTGCTCGCCGACGCCGACGTCGCCGCCGGGCGACTGGACACCGGGCTGCTGGACCGCCGGGTCGGCGATTATCGGGCCGTCGCCGGGACCGACACCGACCTCATCGCCGCGGCCGCCTACCGCTGGGTGCAGCGGTGGGCCGGAGCCGCCGATGACCTGTGGACCAGGCCGACGGGCTGGCGGATGGGTGCGCACGCACCGACGCTGATCCGGCTGTGCTGTGGGGACCGGACCGATCATGTCGGCATCACCGGTACCCCGACGACGGCCCACGCGCGCATCGAGGACGGCGAAATGCGTTCGCTGACAGCAACACTCGGCGGTGACCTGCTGACCGTCGTGGTGGACGGTCTGCGCACGGAGTACCGCGTCGCCGACGCCGGCCATCAGATCTGGCTGGCCGGGCCCCACGGTGTCGCGGTGGTCGATGAGGTACGCGAGGCGCCCGTGCGGCCCGACGACGAGCACGCCGGGGACGCCGAACTGGTCAGCCCGATGCCCGGAGCCGTCGTCGCGGTGAACGTCACCGACGGCGCCGAGGTGACCGCCGGGGCCGTTGTCGTCGCGGTCGAGGCGATGAAGATGGAGCACTCGCTGAAATCACCGGTCGACGGTGTGGTGGAACTACTTGTCGCCGTGGGCGATCAGGTCAAGGTGGGTCAGGCGCTGGCCCGTATCAGAGCAACCGACGGGAAGACCACAGATGACTGACTACCTATCGACGGGCAATCTGCCCGATGAGTATGCCCAACTGGCGAAGACGGTCCGTGAATTCGCGCAGAGCGTGGTCGCGCCGGTATCGGCCAAACACGATGCCGAACACAGCTTTCCGTACGAGGTTGTCGCCGGAATGGCCGACATGGGCCTGTTCGGACTGCCGTTCCCCGAGGAGTACGGCGGCATGGGCGGCGACTACTTCGCGCTGTGCCTGGCCCTCGAGGAGCTGGGCAAGGTCGACCAGAGCGTGGCCATCACGCTCGAGGCCGGTGTCTCCCTGGGGGCGATGCCGGTCTACCGGTTCGGCAACGATGCGCAGAAGCAGGAGTGGCTGCCGCTGCTGACCTCCGGCAAGGCGCTGGGCGCATTCGGTCTGACCGAGGCGGGCGGCGGCAGCGACGCCGGCGCCACCAAGACCACCGCGAAGCTCGACGGGGGCGAGTGGGTGATCAATGGCTCCAAGCAGTTCATCACCAACTCGGGCACCGACATCACCCGCCTGGTCACCGTCACAGCGGTCACGGCGGGCTCGCCGGACAAGCCCGAGATCAGCACCATCCTGGTGCCCGTTCCGATCGCGGGCTTCACGGCCGAACCCGCCTACGACAAGGTCGGCTGGAATGCGTCGGACACCCATCCGCTGAGCTTCGACGACGTCCGGGTGCCCGCGGAGAACCTGCTCGGAGAGCGCGGTCGCGGGTACGCCAACTTCCTGCGGATCCTGGACGAGGGCCGCATCGCGATCGCCGCGCTGTCGGTGGGCGCTGCGCAGGGCTGCGTCGACGAGAGCGTCAAGTACGCCAAGGAGCGCCAGGCGTTCGGGCAGCCGATCGGCAGGTACCAGGCGATCGAATTCAAGCTGGCCCGGATGGAGGCACGGGCGCAGGCGGCCCGGGCGGCCTACTACGACGCGGCGGCACTCATGCTGGCGGGCAAGCCGTTCAAGACGCAGGCGGCGGTCGCCAAGCTGGTCTCCAGCGAGGCCGCAATGGACAACGCCCGCGACGCCACCCAGATCCACGGCGGCTACGGTTTCATGAACGAGTACGCCGTGGCCCGGCACTACCGCGACAGCAAGATCCTCGAGATCGGCGAAGGGACATCCGAAGTGCAGCTGATGATCATCGCCCGGCAGTGGGGGCTGTGACGATGCCGGCGAGCGTCCGCGTTTGTCCGCGTGACGCAGCGTGTCACCGTACAAACACGGCCGCTCGGCGGAAAGGGGCGGTCGGTGCCTGAGGAGTCCGACGAGAAGGTCGTGCGCCAGCGCGGGCTGTGGTTCGAGGAACTCGAAGCGGGCGTGCGCTACGTGCACGCACCCGGACGGACCATCACCGAGGCGGACAACGTCCTGTTCACCACCGTCACGATGAACACCCAGGCGCTGCACCTGGACGCGGCGTGGTCCGACGAGCAGCCACCGTTCAACCAGCGGTTGGTCAACTCGATGTTCACGCTGGCCACCCTGGTCGGTCTGTCGGTCACCCAGATGACCCAGGGCACCACCGTCGGCAACCTCGGTTTCTCCGACATCGCGTTCCCCAAGCCGATGTTCCACGGCGACACGCTCTACGCGGAGACGACGGTCATCGACAAACGGGAATCCAAGAGCCGGCCCGGCGAGGGCATCGTGACCTTCGTGCACACCGGCCGCAATCAGCACGGCGACATCGTGGCGACCGCCACCCGGAAGGCGATGATGCGCAAGAAGCCGATGGAGGACACCAACTAGTGGCGCTCGACAACGCCGGTCCGGCGTGGATCTTCTGCCCGGCCGACCGCCCGGAACGCTTCGAGAAGGCCGCTGCCGCAGCCGATACCGTCATCCTCGACCTCGAGGACGGGGCGGGCGACAAGCCCAGGGCGCGATCAGCCATTGTCGATACCCCGCTGGATCCGGCGCGCACCGTCATCCGGATCAACGCCGCCGATTCCGGCGAGCAGCAGGCGGATCTCGCCGCGCTCGCCAAGACCGCGTACACGACCGTGATGTTGCCCAAATGCGAAGCAGTCGACCAAGTTACCGCGTTGGCACCGCTGGATGTCGTGCTGATCGTCGAAACGCCGCTGGGCGCGCTGAAGGTGGATCAGACCGCGGCGGCCGCAAACACCCTGGGGGTGATGTGGGGCGCCGAGGATCTGTTCGGATTCCTGGGTGGAACCGCGAATCGGTTCGCCGACGGCAGCTACCGCGACGTGGCGACGTATGTGCGTTCCCGGTCGCTGTTGGCCGCCAAGGCCTATGGCAAGCTCGCCCTGGACTCGGTCTACATCGACATCAAGAACCTCGACGGTCTGCGGGCCGAGGTGGACGACGCGGTGGCCGTCGGATTCGACATCAAGGTGGCGCTGCACCCCACGCAGGTGACCGTCATCCGCGAGGGTTACGCACCGTCGCCGGAGCAGGTGGACTGGGCGCGACACGTTCTGGCCGCCGCCGCTGATCACCGGGGTGCGTTCGCCTTCGAGGGCATAATGGTGGATGCGCCAGTGCTACGGCGAGCAGAGCGAATCGTGCAACTCGCGCCCTGACCCCGGGACGCCGCTGCCGACCGCCACAAGCGGGGCTGCTCCGCTGGCCCGGCTCTGGAGCTGACCTACAGGTCTGACGGCGAAACATGCCGGACAGCGACCTCGAGGAGGCTGCCATGGGTGTGTCCGCTGCCGGTCCGGTGCAACTCGTCGCCCCCGACGGAACCCCGACTTCCGAGACGCGATTCGATCGTGAGCTGCCGCCCGAGACACTGGCGTGGCTCTACGAAATGATGGTCGTCACCCGTGAACTCGATATCGAGTTCGTAAATCTTCAGCGTCAAGGTGAACTCGCCCTGTACGCGTCGTGCCGTGGCCAGGAGGCCGCGCAGATCGGCGCCGTGGCCTGCCTGCGCAAGACGGACTGGCTCTTCCCGCAGTACCGGGAGATCGGGGCCTTCCTGATCCGAGGCATCACGCCCGCCCAGATGGGTGCCGTGTGGCGGGGCAGCTGGCACGGCGGCCTGGGCTTCACCGCCAAATGCGTCGCGCCGATCTCCATCCCGATCGGCACCCAGCAATTGCATGCCGTCGGTGCCGCGATGGCCGCGCAGCGGCTCGGCGAAGATTCCGTCACGGTGGCGTTCCTGGGCGACGGGGCCACCAGCGAGGGCGACGTCCACGAAGCGCTCAATCTGGCAGCGGTGTTCTCGGCACCGTGCGTGTTCTACGTCCAGAACAACCAGTGGGCCATCTCCGTTCCGGTCGACCGGCAGGTGGCCGGGCCGTCGATCGCCCAGCGCGCCGACGCCTACGGCATGCCCGGCATCCGGGTGGACGGCAACGACGTGCTGGCCTGTTATGCCGCGATGTCCGAGGCGGCCGAGCGGGCGCGTTCCGGTGCCGGCCCCACCCTGATCGAAGCGGTCACCTATCGCATGGGGCCGCACACCACGTCCGATGACCCCACCCGTTACCGCGATGCCGACGAACTCGCCGAGTGGGCCGCCCGCGACCCGATCTCGCGCTACCGGATCTACCTGCAGAGCGTCGGGGTGTGGACCGAACGCGTCGAACAACGCGTCGGCGCCCATGGTGCCCGATTGCGTACCGAATTGCGGGACAACATCTTCGGTGCCCCTGATCCCGACGTGCTCGAGATGTTCGACACCGTCTACGCCGACATCACGCCGGAACTGGCGGCCCAACGAGAACGGCTGCGCACCGAACTGACGAGGGAGGCGTGACATGACGCAGATATTCGAGCGGCCGCCCCTGCTGACGCCGGTGCCCACCGCCACCAACCTCACGATGGTGCAGGCGATCAACCGGGCCCTGCACGATTCGATGGCCACCGATGACCGGGTGCTGGTTTTCGGGGAAGACGTCGCGCGCCTCGGCGGGGTGTTCCGGGTGACCGACGGGTTGAGCGAAACCTTCGGTGAATCACGGTGTTTCGACACCCCGCTGGCCGAATCTGCCATCATCGGCATCGCGATCGGGATGGCGGTGCGGGGCCTGGTGCCAGTGCCGGAGATCCAGTTCGACGGGTTCAGCTATCCGGCATTCGACCAAATGGTGTCGCATCTGGCCAAGTACCGGATGCGCACCCACGGCGACATCGACATGCCGGTGACCGTCCGCATCCCGTCCTTCGGCGGCATCGGCGCCGTCGAGCATCATTCGGAATCCACCGAGACCTATTGGGCGCACACCGCTGGTCTCAAAGTCGTTGTGCCGTCGAATCCCTCGGATGCCTATTGGCTGCTGCGGGAGGCGATCGCCAGCCGTGATCCGGTGATCTACCTCGAGCCGAAGCGGCGGTACTGGACCCGCGGTGACGTCGACACCACGGTCGCCGCCCCGCCGATGGGGCAGGCGGCAGTCGTGCGGCCGGGTGCCGACGTCAGCGTCATCACCTACGGCGGACTGGTCACGACGGCGCTGAACGCGGCGCAGGTGGCAGCCGAACATCACGGGTGGGACCTCGAGGTGATCGACCTGCGCTCGCTGAACCCGCTCGACTTCGACACCATCGCCGATTCGGTCCGCAGAACCGGGCGGTGCGTGGTGATGCACGAAGGTCCGCGGACCCTGGGGTTCGGTGCGGAGTTGGCGGCCCGGATCTCCGAAGAGCTGTTCTACGATCTCGAGTCACCCGTGCTGCGCGCCACCGGATTCGACACCCCGTACCCGCCGGCGCGGCTGGAGAAGCTGTGGCTGCCCGGGGTCGACCGGCTACTCGATTGCGTCGAACGCGCAATGGACATGCCATGAACGAGTTCCTGGTGCCCGACCTCGGCGAGGGCCTCGAGGATGCCACGGTGTCGAGCTGGTGCGTCGCGGTGGGCGACACGGTGGAACTCAACCAGACGCTGTGCACGCTGGAAACGGCCAAGGCCGAGGTCGAGATTCCCAGCCCGTACGCCGGGCGGGTGAGCGAACTCGGCGGTGCGGTCGGCGATGTTCTCCCGGTCGGGTCGGTGCTCGTGCGTTTCGACATGGCGCCGACGGCGACGGCGGAGTCAGGAGCGCCGGCACCGGTCAATACCAATGGGACGCAACGCAATCCCGTTCTCGTGGGCTACGGCACCGACGCCACCGCCGACTCGAGCCGCCGCCGGGGACCCCGCGGACCCCGTGCCAAGCCCGCGGTGCGCAAGCTGGCGGCCGAACTGCTGGTCGACCTGGCCGACGTGCCACCCGGACCCGACGGGATCGTCACCCGCGAGGCCGTACTGGCCGCGGCCGGTGTCCATGGTGGGCAGCGGCCCGGCATCAGCCATGACGTCCTGCCGGTCCGCGGTGTCCACGCCGAGATGGCCAAGCGGATGACGTTGTCACGCAATCAGATTCCGGATGCACACGCCGTCGTCGACGTCGACGGCACCCGGCTGGTCGAGTTGCGGGACGCGTTGGGCGTGACTCCGTTCGCGTTGACGATGCGGTTGCTGGTGCTGGCGCTGGCCAACCACCGGATCCTCAACTCCACGTGGGTCGACGGACCCGACGGACCGCAGGTGCACACCCGGCACGCGATCCACCTCGGTGTCGCGGTGGCCGCTCCGCGCGGTCTGCTGGTTCCGGTGCTCCGCGATACGCAGGAGATGACCACGCGACAGCTGGCCGATGAGCTGACTCGGGTGATCGACGCGGCGCGTGAGGGCACGCTCCGTCCCACGGAGTTGGCCGGTTCGACGTTCACGGTATCCAACTTCGGTGCGCTCGGGCTGGACGAGGGCGTGCCGGTGATCAACCACCCGGAGGCGGCCATCCTGGGCATCGGATCGTTGCGGCCGCGAGCGGTGGTGGTCGACGGTGCACTGGCGGTGCGCTCGACGATGAAGCTGACGTGCGCGTTCGACCACCGGGTGGCCGATGGGGCGCAGGTCGCCGGATTCCTGACGCAGTTGCGCGATCTGATCGAGACGCCGGAGTCCGCGCTGCTGGATCTATAGCGCCGACGGACCGGTGGTGGGCTGCAGGAGCCTTCGGGTCTGCGCGCTGACGGCGTCCAGCAATCCGTCGGGCGGGTCCAGGTCGAGCACGGCCGGTTCCAGTTCGATGTCGCCCTTCAGATAGGGCAGCAGCTCCTGCGCCTGCGCGACCCGATCACGCAATGTCACCATGAAGGTGTCCATGTCGACGAGCGGGTGCAGGAAGTACGCCCAGGCGTCGTGGGCAAGGCTGACGGCCTCGGTCTCGACGCCCAGCGTGATGCAGACCTCCGTTTGCTCCAACAGGTCATCGTGATGGTCCATCAGCCGATTGGCCATCTGCACGATCGCGTCCGGATCCGCGTCATCCCGATCGCCGTCGTACCCGAAGGCCGCCCGGAAGCCCGGGCTGGACATGAACCGCTCCATCTGCCGGAGCAACTCGAAACGGTCCAGCAGCAGTTGGCTGATCAACATCGCATAGGCCCGCGCACGCATCGGGTCGCCGGTCGGCTGATATCCCAGGGAGCACGTCCGCAGGCGATCTCGAACTTTTTCCCGACGCTGCAACAGCACCGAGGTGAACAACGCCCACTGCCAGAATTGGGGTTTGTCCGTGCGAAGCTCCGCGATGTCCGCGGCGGTCGATGCGATGTGGGCGATATCGGGGTTGTCGTGGATCGGCAGGAGCCGTGCGGGCATCGGATCGATCCGGCGGCCGAGCCGTCCGACGGCGTCGAAGTAGTCCTGCGGCCAGTCCCACGGCGGCAATTCGACTGGTTCGACTGGTTTCGTGCGGGAGGCCGCCAGGCCGATCAACAGCGCACCCACCAGTACGACGATGGCCACCGGGATCCACCAGGACCCGGACACTCCGCGGAGAACCAGTATGAGGAGGAAGAGCCACCCCAACGTCGCGCCGACGCTCTGAGGCTTTGCACCTGATCTGGACCCACCCATGCCGGGATGCTAAGCGCGGCCCCCGACAGGTAACGTGTCAGCGCTGCTGGGCGGCCCGCAGACGTTCCTGGAACTCCGGCGACTGGATCGACGTTGCCTGCGGGCCCAGCTCGATGCGCATGGCGTTGTAATGCAGATCGGCGTCGACGGAACCGGGTGCATAGGTGGCCCGCATGCTCGCCTTGGTGGCCAGGACCACCTCGCGGGGTGCGGACGCCGGGCCGGCCGCCAGCTCCAGCGCCACGGCGACCGGGTCGTCGGCCTTGCTCAGCGCCAGCCCGTGTGCCACGGCGGTGTCGGCGTCGAAGCGCATACCGAACAGCAGTGCGGCTCGGGCGACCTGAGGTCCGACCCCGCGCTGCAGCATCCACGTCGCGCCGCCGCCGGGGTGGATGCCCAGTTTCTGGAAGCGGGGATCGAACAGTGCGTGCGGGCCCGCGATGCGGACGTCGGCGGCCAGCGCCAGATTCAGGCCGGCGCCCACCGCTGCGCCGTTGACCGCGGCGATGGTGGGCAGGACGCAGTTCGCGACCGCCATGAAGCCGTCGTAGATCCGCAGCAGGCCCTCCTCGGCGGCCGCGCCGAGAGCGCTCAGATCCGCTCCCGCGCAGAACGCCTTCCCGGCACCGGTGATCACGACGGCGTGCACGTCCTGGTCGGCCTCGGCGTGCTGCACCGCGGCCCGCAGCAGCGCGGACATTTCGTCGGTGACCGCGTTGCGGCGGTCGGGGTCGTTGACCGTGATCAAGGCAACCCGGTCGGTGACGGAGTAGCGGACGAGGTCGTTGGACATGGCTGGCAGGCTACTCCGCGCACCTGGTCGATCAGCGGTACTGGCCCTGGGCATGGTGGCGGTTGGGCTTCCGGAAGTGCGGCGTGCCGGGCTCGGTGGGCAGCTTCGTGTTGGTGGGGACGGTGACGTAGTTGCCATTGTTGGTGACGGTGGTCTCGGCGTGACTGGTGCCGGCGACGCCGATGGCGATCAGGGCGGGCGCAATGGTCACGGTGGCGGCGGCGGCGATGCGGCGGGCGATGGTGTTCATGTGAATCTCCTTGTGTGAGTGTGTTTCTGGTCTGTCCGCCGGTGTTCTTCGGCGATGACTCAACAATGCCGCGGCACAGGGAGGATCGGGATCGGGTGAACGGGGGATGCGTCGGAGGAATCGGGTGTCCCCCGATCGGTGGACGAAATCCCGCGATGGTCAGCGGATGGTGGCGAAGAACGCGCGGACGTCGTCGACGAACAAGTCGGGCTGTTCGAAGGCGGCGAAGTGCCCACCGCGGGGCATATCGGTCCAGTGCGTGATGTGGTAGCGGGACTCGCACCAGTTGCGCGGAACGCGCAGGATCTCCTTGGGGAAAGACGCCACGCCGGTGGGTAATTCGACGCGGCCGTCCTCGAGCACCGAACTGCGGCGGAAGCTCTGCCAGTACATCCGCGCGGAGGAGGTGGCCGACGCGGTCAGCCAGTACAGCATCACGTTGTCGAGCATCTCGTCGCGGGTCAGGACGTTCTCGGGATGCCCGTCGCAGTCGGTCCAGGCCCAGAACTTCTCGACGATCCACGCCAACTGACCGGCGGGGGAGTCGGTCAGTCCGTATCCCAGCGTCTGCGGCCGGGTGGCCTGTTGCTTGGAGTAGCCGGAGTCCCATTTGTCGTAGTGCACGGCAGCGGCCAGGGCGTCCCGTTCGGCATCGGTCGGATTGTCCAGCGCGCCCGGCCGGCCCAGCGGCATGTTGAGGTGAATGGCCGCGCAGTGCCCGCCGTTGATGCCGATCGCCGTGGTGACCGCCGCACCCCAGTCGCCGCCCTGGGCGCCGTAGCGCTGATAGCCGAGTCGGGTCATCAGCGTTTCCCATGCCCCGGCGACCTTCTCCACGCCCCAGCCGGTTTCGGCCGGCTTGCCGGAGAAGCCGTAGCCGGGCAGTGCGGGGCACACCACGTGGAAGGCGTCGTCGGCACGGCCACCGAAGCGGGTGGGGTCGGTCAGCGGCTCGATGACCTTGTGGAACTCGACGATCGACCCGGGCCAGCCATGGGTGATGACCAACGGGAAGGCATCGTCGTGCGGAGACCGTTGGTGGATGAAATGAATTGGCAGACCGTCGATCTCGGTGGTGAACTGATCGAAGCGGTTCAGTGCCCGTTCGCGGGCCCGCCAGTCATAGGTATCGGCCCAGTAGGTGGCGAGTTCCTTGGTGTAATCCAGCGGGATGCCCTGGCTCCAGTCGTCGACGCATTCACGTTCGGGCCAGCGGGTCCGGTGCAGGCGCTCGCGCAGATCGGTCAGGTCGGCGTCGGGGATCGCGATGCGGAAGGGCTGCACGGCAGACATGGCGTAACCGTAGCGGTAGGTATCTCTCCGCTCAGCGGCTTCGGGCCTGTGCGAACGCGGTCATCAGCGCAGTAGATGCAGCCCTGGTCCGTCCAGTTCATCGGCGACTGCCGCATGCCTCCCTGTCATTGCCAACAGCAACGCCTCGCCCGTGCCACACACTTCAGGACCTCGGCCACGAGGCGCAGGCCGCGAGTGCGGCGCGCGCCGCCGATTACGGGGATGCTTTCGCCGAGCGGGCCGGACGGCGAGGCTGAACGGGCGATCACGCTGAGCCAGTGCTGTCGCCGACATCCTGAGACATCACATGGCGCCCCCGGCAGGATTCGAACCTGCAACCTACGGAGTAGAAATCCGCTGCGCTATCCGTTGCGCCACGGGGGCAAGAAAAACCGCGACGCATGATCACAGGCAATGACCAGTTGTCAGCCACGTAATTTACATGTGGTTGGCCTCCTTCTCCCACAGCACCAGCCCAGTCCATGGGGGCGACCGGTACTCGCCACACGCGCACGCAGGATGCTGCACTCCCAACCGAATTTTGGCTATCGTGTGACCCGCGACACAGCCCGAGAGCCGTCGCGGTGTGGGGCAACGGTGCCCGATGACCTGCAAAGGTGCGAATTGCGATGAGCATGGCGAGCGACCTGACCGAGCGCTGCTCGACGGTGGGCGCCCAGGCACTACGTCTGGCCGCCGACCCGGCCGACACGGTGCGCGCCGCGGCCATGCTGCTGCGCACCTGCCCGTCGCTGGCGATCTGGCTCGCGGGCTGGGCGTTCACCGAACTCCCGCTGCACGTGCTCGCCGGGCATGTTCTCAGTGCCGTCAATGCTCCCGTCGTCAACGGATTCACCTTCGGATTGGCCGCGCAGCGGGCTGACCGGGTGCTGCGCGACGCCCTGGTGGAAGCCCACGGCGAGGACTACGCCTTGCAGGTGCACCATCCCGGGTCCGACGTGGCGACCCCGCGCCGCAGCATCGCCGGCCTCTGGCACGCCACGCAACACAACCGCCGGTACGCGGTGGCCACGGACGTGTCCTACGGCCCGGCCGGCCGAGACCATCTGCTCGACATCTGGCGCCGGCCGGGAGCCGATATCGGTGGCCCCGCGCCGGTACTGCTGCAGGTGCCCGGGGGCGCCTGGGCCCTGAGCGAGAAGCGCGGTCAGGCCGTGCCACTGCTGAGCCGGATGGCCCAGCTGGGCTGGGTCTGCGTGCGGATCAACTACAGCCGCGTGCCCGCCAGCCCCTGGCCGGCGCACATCATCGACGTCAAGCGGGCGATCGCCTGGATCCGCGCCAACATCGCCGAATACGGCGGCGACCCGGACTTCATCGCCGTCACCGGCGGCTCGGCCGGTGCCCACATCGGGTCGCTGGCGGCGCTGACCGCCAACGATCCCGCGCTGCAACCGGGATTCGAGAACGCCGACACCACCGTGCAGGCCGCCGTGCCGTACTACGGCGCCTACGACCTGACCGATCCGACGCACATGTGCGACCTGATGATGCCGTTCCTGGAGCGATTCGTGATGCGCGCGTCACTGGCCGACCGGCCCGAGCTGTTCGCGGCCGCGTCGCCGATGACCTACGTGCACCGCGACGCGCCGCCGTTCTTCGTCCTGCACGGCCGCAACGACGCGATCATCCCGCGCGGGCAGGCCCGCGGCTTCGTCGACGCGCTGCGCACCGCCGGCGCGCGCACCGTCGGCTACGCCGAACTCCCCAACGCCCACCACGCGTTCGACGCGCTGGCCACGGTACGTGCTCAGATCGCGGCCGATGCGGTCGCCGACTTCCTGGGCATCGCCTACGGTCAGCGACACCACCTGTCCTTCTCGACGGCCCGCACCGGCTGACGCACGCGCCGCGAATCGTCCCCGCCGACCCGGCGAGCGGACTAGCGTGGTTGCCGGTAATCGGTGGGACGGGCCCGCAGTGGAGGACGGTGTGACGAGCGAGACCGCAGATCGGCGGCTACCCGACCAGTTGGGTGCGGTGGACCATCTGCTGCACCGCGGCGAGGCGAACCCGCGCACCCGATCGGGGATCATGGCGCTCGAGGTGCTCGACACGGCGCCGGACTGGGAGCGATTCCGGACCAATTACGAATACGCCTCGCGCCGGGTCGCCCGGCTGCGGCAGAAGGTCGTCACCCCCACCTTGCCCACCGCGTCGCCGCGGTGGGTGGTCGATCCGGATTTCAATCTCGACTTCCACGTCCGCCGGGTGCGGGTGCCCGAACCCGGCACGCTGCGTGAGGTTTTCGACCTGGCCGAGGTCATCCTGCAGTCTCCGCTGGACATCTCCCGGCCGCTGTGGAGCGCCACCCTGATCGAGGGCCTGCGCGATGGGCAGGCGGCCCAGCTGCTGCACATGAGCCACGCCGTCGCCGACGGCCTGGGCTTCGTCGAGATGTTCGCGCAGATCTACGACCTGGAACGCGATCCGGAGCCGGGATCCGTGCCGCCACTGCCGATTCCCGAGACCCTGTCGCCCAACGACCTCATGCGCGACGGCCTCAACGCCATCCCCGGTGCGGTGGCCGGCGGAGTCCGCCACATCGTCAACGGGGCGGTCGGCGCGGTGGGACGGGCGGTCTCCCAGCCCGGCTCGATCGTTGCCGGCGCGATGGAGTACGCCACCTCCAGTGCGCGGATGATGCGTCGCGCGGCCACCCCGTCGCCGCTGCTGAGCATGCGCAGCCTGTCCAGTCGGACCGAAGCGATCGACATCCGGCTGGCGGATCTGCACCGCGCCGCCAAGGCGGCGGGTGGCTCCATCAACGACGCCTACCTGGCCGGCTTGTGCGGGGCGCTGCGGCGCTATCACGATGCGTTGGGGATACCGATCGCGACGCTGCCGATGGCGGTCCCGGTGAACCTGCGTCACGATTCGGATCCGGCGGGCGGAAACCGATTCGCCGGGATCAACCTCGCGGCACCGATCGGAACCGTCGATCCGACGTTGCGAATCAAGAAGATTCGCGCGCAGATGACGCAGCGCCGTGGCGAGGCCGCCATCGACGTCATCGGGGTGGTTGCCCCCTTGCTGTCGGTACTGCCCGATGCGCTGCTCGAGGCGATGACGGGCAGTGTGGTGTCCTCGGATGTGCAGGCCAGCAATGTACCGGTGTATCAGGAGGACACCTTCATCGCCGGGGCCAAAGTGCTGCGCCAGTACGGACTTGGCCCGCTCCCAGGGGTCGCGATGATGGTCGTGCTCGTTTCGCGCAGCGGGTGGTGTACCGTCACGGCGCGCTATGACCGGGCCGCGATCACCGACGTATCGCTGTTCGCACAATGCCTGCAGGAAGGTTTCGACGAGGTGCTCGCGTTGGCAGAAGACCCTGTGCCGCATGTGATTCCGGCGTCATTCACCGCGGGCGACGACGTCGCTGACGGGCCGGAACGGTCATGACGGACAAGATGCGGTTGCCGGGAACGGTGGCCGAGGTGATGGCCAGCCCGCCCGGGCCGCACATCGGTGCCTTCTTCGACCTGGACGGCACCCTGGTGGCCGGGTTCACCGGGGTGATCCTGACCCAGGAGCAGTTCCTGGCGCGGCAGATGGGGATCGGCGACTTCATCGCGATGATCCAGGCCGGCCTCAATCATCAACTCGGGCGCGCGGAGTTCGAGGACCTCATCGGCACGGCGGCCAGGGCGATGCGGGGCCGTTCGCTCAGCGACCTCGACGAGATGGGGGAGCGGCTGTTCCGGCAGAAGATCGAAGCCAAGATCTACCCCGAGATGCGAGACCTGGTGCGCGCGCACATGGATCGCGGCCACACGGTGTGCCTGAGCTCGTCGGCACTGACCATCCAGGTCGAGCCCGTCGCACGGCATCTGGGCATCACCAACATGTTGACCAACCGCTTCGTGGTGGACGAGCACGGCACGGTCAACGGCGCGATCGTCGAGCCGATCCTGTGGGGCTCGGGCAAGGCCAACGCCGTGCAGAAGTTCGCCGCCGAGCGCGACATCGACCTGGCCGACAGCTACTTCTACGCCGACGGCGACGAGGACGTCGCGCTGATGTATCTGGTGGGTAATCCGAGACCGACCAACCCCGAGGGCAAGATGGCCGCGGTGGCCCGCCAACGAGGTTGGCCGATAACAAGATTCAGCAGCCGTGGCGGTACCGGGATCACCAGTACCGTGCGCACCCTGGCCGGTGTCGGGTCGATGTTCCCGATCGCCGCCGGCGCCATCGGCTGGGGGATGCTGACCCGCAATCGTCGCCGCGGTGTCAACTTCTTCACCGGCAACTGGGGGCCTGCGTTGCTGGCCGCCAGCGGAGTCAAGCTGAATGTACTGGGCCGGGAGAACCTGACCGCGCAGCGTCCCGCGGTGTTCATCTTCAACCACCGCAACAACTTCGACCCGATCATCACCAGTGTCCTGGTCCGCGACAACTTCACCGGCGTCGGTAAGAAAGAGCTCGAGAGTGACCCGGTGGTGGGCACCCTGGGCAAACTGTTGGATGCGGTGTTCATCGATCGCGACGACGCGAAATCGGCGGTCGCGGAGCTCGGTAGGGTGGAAGACCTTGCCCGCAAGGGTCTTTCGGTGGTCATCGCCCCCGAGGGCACGCGGCTGGACACCACCGAGGTGGGGCCGTTCAAGAAGGGGCCGTTCCGGATCGCGATGGCCGCGGGTATCCCGATCGTGCCGATCGTCATCCGCAATGCGGAGGTCATCGGTTCGCGGGACTCGTCGCTGATGAATCCGGGCACCGTGGACGTCGCGGTATTTCCGCCGGTCTCGGTCGCCGACTGGACGGTCGACGACCTGGTCGAGCGCATCGCCGGCATCCGGCAGCTCTATCTGGACACCCTGAAGAACTGGCCGGCCGACACACTGCCGGACATCGCGAAGTATCTGCAACCCGATGCGACGGCCCCGGCCAAGACGGCCACCACCAAAAAGGCCCCGGCCAAGAAGGCCGCTGCCAAGAAGGCCCCGGCACGAAAGGCCGCCGCGAAGAAGGCTGTCGCGAAGACGCCCGCCAAGAAGGCACCGACCAGGGAAACCCCGCGGGGCAGGCAGTGAAGGACCCGGCGAACCTAGAGGCCTACGAGGTCACCGGCGATTCGCTGGTGCTCGCCTCGGTGTCCTCGCCGGCCGAGGAGAGTCTGCTGGCCGAGTGGGTGTCCGCACAGCGCCGCGCTCACCCCGAGGCGGAGATCGAGGTGCTGCAGCTTCCGCGCGGCGACGAACCGCCGTCCGGTGTGGTCGCACAGTTGGTCCAGCAGCTCGAAGCCGGCGGCGAGGACCGCTCCGTGATCCCGGTGCGCGTCTACTGGGTGCCCGGTGGCCTGCCCACCCGCGTCAAGGTCGTCGGCCTGATCTCCGGCCGGGATTCGTATCGGCCGCCGGAGCTGATCCAGCGGCGGATACTGCGCCGCGACCCCAGCCGCGCGCGGGTGGTTGCCGGCGAGCCGGCCAAGGTGTCCGAACTGCGCCAGCAGTGGTTGGAGCACACCACCGGCGAGAACTCGCGGGAATTCGCGCGGTTCGTCCTGCGCCGGGCGCGGCTCGCGATCGAACGGATCGAATTGCGGCTACTGGGGCCCGAATACAAGTCGCCCCACCTGATCAAGGACGAGATGCTCGCATCGTCCCGGTTCGTCGAGGGCCTCGCCCAGATCCCGGGTGCTACCCCGGAAAAGGCCGGCGAGATGCTGGACGAACTTGCGACGGGCTGGAGCAGGTTCTCCGTCGACCTGCTGCCCAACCTCGGCCGCTCGGTGTTCAGCCGCGGATTCGACCCGAACATCGACTACGACCACACCGAGGTCGAGACGATGCGGCGCGCGCTCGAGACCCATCCGGCGGTGCTGCTGTTCTCGCACCGGTCGTATCTGGACGGCGTCATCGTTCCGGTGGCGATGCAGGAGAATCACCTGCCGCCGGTGCACACCTTCGCCGGGATCAATCTGTCGTTCGGAGCGATGGGCCCGTTGATGCGGCGCTCCGGGGTGATCTTCATCCGTCGCAAGCTCGATGATCCGCTCTACAAGTACGTGCTCCGGCAGTTTGTCGGCTTCATCGTGCAGAAACGATTCAACCTGACGTGGTCGATCGAGGGCACCCGCTCGCGGACCGGAAAAATGTTGCCGCCCAAGCTCGGTCTGCTCAAGTACGTCGCCGACGCCTACCTCGACGGGCGCAGCGACGACATCCTGTTGCAGCCGGTGTCCATCAGCTTCGACCAGTTGCACGAGACCCGCGAGTACGCGGCGTACGCCCGGGGTGGGGAGAAGACCCCCGAGGGCGTCAGCTGGCTCTACAAGTTCATCAAGGCCCAGGGCGAACGCAACTTCGGCAAGATCTATGTCCGCTTCCCGCAAGCGGTTTCGATGAAGCAGTACCTGGGTTCCCCGCACGGCGGCCGAGCGCCCGACGAGCCCGCCGAGAAACTCGCCCTGCAGAAGATGGCGTTCGAGGTGGCGTGGCGCATCCTGCAGGCGACCCCGATCAACGCCACCGGTCTGGTCTCGGCGCTGCTGCTGGTGACCAACGGGTTGGCGCTGACCCTCGACCAGGTGCATCACACCCTGCAGGACTCGCTGGATTTCCTCGAGCGCAACGGGATTCCGATGAGCGAGAGTGCGCGGCGGCTGCGCACGCTGGAGGGCACCCGCGCGGCGCTGGACGCGCTGTCGGGCGGTCACCCGGTGACCCGGATCGACAGCGGCCGCGAGCCGGTGTGGAACATCGCCGAACAGGACGAGCACGAGGCCGCGTTCTACCGCAACAGCATCATCCACGCGTTCCTGGAGAGTTCGATCCTCGAACTGTCACTGGCCTATGCCGACCGCGTCGACGGTGACCGGGTCGAAGCGTTCTGGTGGCAGGCGATGCGGCTGCGCGATCTGCTGAAGTTCGACTTCTACTTCGCCGACTCGGCGGCCTTCCGTGAGCACCTGGTGGGCATGCTGGCGCAGATCCCGGACTGGGAAGCGCGGCTGGCCGCCGGCGGGTCCGAGATCGACGCGATGTTGCAGACCAAGCGCCCGTTGATGTCGCATGCCATGCTGCGGCCGTTCTTCGAGGCCTACGAGATCGTCGCCGACGTGCTGCGCGATCTGCCCGCCGAGGTCGACGAGAAGGAGCTCACCGCCCGTGCGCTCGGCGTCGGCCGGCAGTACGCCGCCCAGCACCGGGTGCGCAACGCCGAATCGGTGTCGGCGCTGTTGTTCGCCACCGCGCGTCAGGTGGTGGCCGATCAGGGTCTGTTGGAGCCCGCGCCCGACCTGGCCGAGCGCCGGCAGGCCTTCATGGACGAGCTGCGCACGATTCTCGCCGACATTGACCGGATGGGACTGGTGTCGACGCGGCAGTTCCGCGAGCGTGAGACCTCCGCCCGTGCGTCCGGCCGTGAGGCGTCGTAGGGCCCGCAATACGCTGGAGCCGTGACAGTCTCCGTGCCGGTGCGCCGTTCGGCGGTGTGGCCCGTGCTGCTCGGGGTCGCCCTGCTGGCCGGATGCACCGCCGCCGGACTGGCTGCGCTCTCACTCGCGGATGCGCTGACGGCCACGGGCCTGCCGGACCCGGGGCCGGTCACGACGTTGGGCCTGCCGTTCGTGCGGGCGGCCGGTGAGATCGCCGCCGCCGTCGCGGTGGGTTCGTTCCTGTGCGCGGCCTTCTTCGTCCCCCCTCAGCAGAACGGCGTGCTCGACGCCCCCGGCTATCGCGCGCTGCGGACCGGAACGCTGGCCGCCGGGGTGTGGGCGGTATGCGCGGCAATGCTGGTTCCGCTGACGGTGTCCGATGTGTCCGGCCAACCGCTGGGAGAGCATCTGAGTCCGCGGGCGATCTGGTCGGCGGCGGGTCTGGTCGACGTCGCCGGGGCGTGGCGCTGGACCGCGTTCCTGGCCGCCGTCGTCGTGATCGCGAGCATCCCGGTGCTGCGCTGGTCGTGGACGCCGGCCTTGTTCGGCGCGTCCTTGGCGACGCTGATCCCCCTGGGGTTGACGGGGCACTCGTCGGCGGGCGGTGCGCACGATCTGGGAACCAACAGCCTGCTGATCCACCTGTTCGCCGCCGCGGTGTGGGCCGGTGGTCTGCTGGCCCTGCTGGCCCACGCGCTGCGCGGGTCCGAACACGCGGCGCTGGCGGCACGCCGGTTCTCCGCGGTCGCATTGTGGTGCTTCGTGGCAATGGCCTGTTCCGGTGTTGCCAACGCATTGGTGCGGATGCGGGTCAGCGATCTGTTCGACACCCGGTACGGCTGGCTGGTGCTCGCGAAATTGGCGGCCCTGTGTGCGCTCGGTCTTCTCGGCTGGCGGCAGCGACGGATGGGAGTGATTGCGCTGCAAGCCGATCCATCCAACGGTGCCCCACTGATCCGCCTGGCGCTGGGCGAGGCCCTGATCTTCGGGCTGACCTTCGGCGTCGCCGTCGCGCTGGGGCGCACGCCGCCACCGCCGCCCCGGCTGACCGATCCGTCGGCCGTCGAGGTGGCCATCGGGTACGACCTGGCCGGCCCGCCGACGGTGGCCAGGGTGTTCTTCGACTGGCGATTCGATCTGCTGTTCGGGACGCTGGCACTGCTGTTCGCCGCGGTGTACGTCGCTGCAGTGCTGCGCCTGCGCCGGCGCGGTGACGACTGGCCCACCGGGCGCCTGGTGGCCTGGCTGCTGGGGTGTGCGGCGCTGCTGTTCGCGACGTCGTCGGGCATCGGCCGGTACATGCCGGCCATGTTCAGCATGCACATGGCCGCGCACATGCTGTTGTCGATGCTCGTGCCGATCCTGCTGGCGTTGGGGGCGCCGACAACCCTGGCGCTGCGCGCCCTGCCGGCGGCCGGCCGCGACGATCCGCCGGGAATGCGCGAATGGGTGTTGGCGGCGCTGCACAGCCGCTGGTCGGTGTTCTTCACCAATCCGGTGGTCGCGACCATCATGTTCGTCGCGGGTTTCTACGGGCTCTATTTCGGTGGCCTGTTCGACGCCGCGGTCGGCAGCCACGCCGGTCACGTCGCGATGAACATCCACTTCCTGATGTCGGGGTATCTGTTCTATTGGGTGGTCATCGGGGTTGACCCGACGCCGCGGCCGATCCCGCCGCTGGGCAAGCTCGGGATGGTGTTCGCCTCACTGCCGCTGCACGCGTTCTTCGGAGTGGTGCTGATGGGCACCCGTGAGGTACTGGGGGAGGGCTTCTACAGGTCGCTCCAATTGCCCTGGCACACAGATCTTCTGGGTGATCAACAGCTCGGCGGCGGAATTGCGTGGTCGGCCGGCGAGGTGCCGCTGGTGGTGGTGATGATCGCGCTGCTGGTTCAGTGGTCGCGCAGCGATCGACGCACCGCCAAACGGTTGGACCGGGCCGCCGAGCGCGACCACGATGCCGATCTGGCCGCCTACAACAACATGCTCGCCCAACTCGCGCGCGGCGATCGAACCCACGCCGAAACGGACGTTTCGGCGAGAAGAGGCGAGTAGACGCCGCCCAAACGTCGGGTTCGGCGAGCGGTGTGGTTCTGCGAGCGCGAGGCCCGGCGAGCATGGGTCGGTCGGGTTCGGCGAGCGGTGTGGTTCTGCGAGCGCGAGGCCCGGCGAGCATGGGTCGGTCGGGTTCGGCGAGCGGTGTGGTTCTGCGAG
>Ga0116193_1001219_pt1 | contig 22066 bp, 11 predicted proteins | sample AD_UKC115_MetaG_FD_89892 | JGI IMG/M metagenome (GOLD analysis project Ga0116193, IMG submission 89892) | Active sludge microbial communities of municipal wastewater-treating anaerobic digesters from Hong Kong - AD_UKC115_MetaG | ecosystem: Engineered > Bioreactor > Anaerobic > Digestate... | reverse complement strand
TGGATGCACAGGGAAACCTGCTCCACAACGAGGCCATCTTTCCGCATCCGCCACAGAACGAGCGAGCGCAGGCTTTGCGCAAACTTGCACAACTCATTGAAATGTATAAAGTAGAGGCCATCTCCATCGGCAACGGAACGGCCAGCCGCGAGACGGAAGACTTGGTAGCACAGCTCAAAACAACCCATGCCGTGCAGGTGTTCGTGGTGAGTGAAGACGGAGCGTCGGTGTACTCAGCTTCGAAGACAGCACGCGAGGAATTTCCCGATTATGACGTGACCGTGCGCGGGGCGGTATCCATAGGCCGAAGGTTGATGGATCCTCTTGCAGAGTTGGTGAAGATTGATCCGAAATCCATCGGGGTAGGGCAGTATCAGCACGATGTGGACCAATCGCAACTCAAGAAACAACTGGACCAGACAGTGGAAAGTTGCGTGAACAGTGTAGGCGTGAATCTGAACACGGCGAGCCGGCATCTGCTGGTCTATGTGTCCGGTTTGGGTCCTCAGTTGGCGGGTAACATCGTGGACTATCGTCGCGAGAACGGACCCTTTGCAAGCCGTGCGCAACTGAAGAAAGTACCGCGTCTGGGCGCAATGGCATTCCAGCAGTGTGCGGGATTTCTACGCATTCCCGAGGCACGGAATCCACTCGATGCTACGGCTGTGCATCCTGAGAGTTATCCCGTGGTGGAGCAGATGGCCAAGGACCTTGGCTGCCACGTGCAGGACTTGATTGCACGCCGCGAACTCCGCGAAAAAATTGATTTGAAGCGTTACGTGACGGCCGAGGTCGGTATGCCGACGCTCACGGACATCATGAAGGAGCTGGAGAAACCGGGTCTGGACCCGCGCGGTATGGCGGAGGTGTTCTCCTTCGATCCCAATGTGCGCACCATGGACGACCTCCACGAAGGCATGGTGCTGAATGGTATCGTGAGCAACATCACCAACTTCGGTGCGTTTGTGGATATAGGCGTGCACGAGAAAGGGCTCATCCACATCTCGCAAATGGCGGACCGCTTCGTTTCGGACCCTACCAGCATTGTGAGCCTGCACCAGCACTTGCGCGTAAAAGTACTTTCAGTGGATGCGGCGAGGAAACGGATTTCGCTCACGCTCATCGGGGTGGATTGAAATATGTCATTGTAAAGTTGCAAAAGGGCTCTGCAGGGGTGCAGGGCCCTTTTGTAACTTTACAATTTGTACTTTGCCCCCTCGAAAGTGCCAATGTAAATCAACAATTTGTACTTTGCCCCCTCGGAAGTACAAAATGTAAATCAACAATTACTACTTTTACCTGTCGGAAGTCCCCCGTGTTAATCTGCAGGGCTTATTTCACTCTTTTCTACCTCCGCATCATCCGTCACGATGAGCGGTCGTCCGTCCGGTTTGTCGAAATGGAAGTCGATGTTTTGTAGTTTCACACCGCGCGCATGGCGGATGTAGAACCCTTTTGCAGGCATCGTGCAGTGGAACATCGATGGCTCCGGGTAACGGTTCTCCATTTCGGGCACTTGTTTCGGAGCGTCCGCAGCCGAGTATCCGCCTTGATGATAGATGCGGATGTTGCGCAGCGTGACATCCTCGATGTTGTGTCCCGGAATGCCGCTGATGATGGATGCATAGCGCGAATCGGCGTCATAGCAAGTTACGTTCTGGATGCTCACGCGCTTGATGGAACCCACCGGCGTACCCTTCGGACTTCTTAATCGTGCGCCCAGACGCAGGAAAATCGGACAATTCGTAATGTGGCGCATGGTGATATTGCTCACGGTTACGTCCTCCAGCTGCCCGCCGTCAACTGTTTCCAGTGCCAATCCGCGGCAATGGTCGAACACACAATTCGTGATGGCGATGTTCTTGAATCCGCCGCTCGATTCGGTGCCCAGTTTGATACGCCCAGTGGCATAGTCATGGTCGGGTGCCTGCTTTATATCATATTCATACGTTGCGCTGTACACCGTACCCGGGTCGAAACCGCTCACGCAGCACCCCGTGATGGTCACGTTCTCCGTATCCTTGAACCGTCCCAACGCGTAGGAAGCCTTCAGCACGATGGCATCGTCCCAAGGCGCATTCACTGTGCAGTCACTCACACGCACGTTGCGGCAACAGTCTATGTCGAACCCGTCTCGGTTTGTATCTACCTTTATGTTCAGCAGACTCAGATTCTCGATTCCCGTGGCAAGCAGGGCAAAATGTCCGCCGTGAAGTATGCTGATGTCTTTAATGGTTACACGGTTGCAATTCTTCAAACTAATGGCCTTGTTGCCCACTCCGGGAATGTGGCTTTCTTCGCGAGTGAGTCCCTTGCCATAGATGAGTCCGCTACCGCAGATGGTTACGTCCTCCAGATCGATACCCCAGATGAGTGAGTTCTTCCAATGGCTGTGGCCAAAGTCCTGAAAACCTTCGATTCCCGGATTCTCCTCTGGTGCGTCGAAGCCCTCGTGCTCCTCGGGATAGGCGGCGATAATTTTCGCGCCGTTCTCCAGCATCAGACAGATGTGGCTTTGCAGACGTATGGAGTAGCAGGTATATTCACCGGCGGGAACGACCACCGTTCCACCTCCGTTGCGAGCCGCCTCGTCGATGGCCTTGTTGATGGCAGGCGAGTCTATTGTCCGTCCGTCCGCCTTGGCACCGAAATCTTTCACATTATATATATTCGCATTCATTTGCACACAGGCAAGCAGACCTGCCAGAGTTATCAGTATTTTGTTCATAATTCTTATTCATTAAAGAGTTTGGAAAGCATGAAGTAATTGTAATCGCAACCGCGTGCCGGGGCGAAGAAGGCGAAGTAGGCAGTCTCTCCGTTTTGCAATATAGACCCGTTTTGCGACACCGATGCGTTCAGTGGAAGTACACCCCCCAATGCCATGGCGTCTGTTCTTTTTCCCGAATTGAAAAAGGTGAGCGGCGATTGCTGCTGCCGTGCATCGCACAAGCGGATGTCCGACGCAAGTGGTGTGATTCCCGAAAATACCCGGAAGTGTCCCGCCTCGCCGAAATAGTTCGTGAAGGCTGTGCGTTCCACACTCAGAATGTTTTCCTTGCAATATTCAGGCAACAGCGAGCACCCTTCGGCATCCTTTACTGTGCGATTGCTTGCGCCCCCGTAGCACCACAGTAGCGAAACGTCTGCAGGGCAGCCTTGGCAAGTCATTTCAATCAGAAACCCCGAAGTGTTCTTCATCGGTTTCATGCGTAGCGTCACTGTGCCGTTGCCAAGCAAAGGGTCCTTTACGATATAGGTGAGTACGCCGTCCTTCATCTTTGCGTTCATGGTCTTTGCGTCCTTCAGCCATAGACTCTGCTCGTTCGCTCCTCCCTTGATAATACCGAACTGCACCATGCCGCACAGTTCCGGAATGTGCACAGAAACTCTGGCATCCTGCGTGGCGATAACCTTATTGCCTGCAGCGTTTCCTTGCAGGTAGAAAACCTTGTTGCCGGCATCCGATGCAACGAATGTCAGCAACCCCATTATAATCAATAACAGTTTTTTCATTTCTTGTTTTGTTTAAGATATCATTTTTAATCAATTCCCATCAGGTTTTTCAACTTCGGTGAAAGGGCAGTTGTTCCAATGGAAAGTCTCTACGGCATCAGGGTGTGCCGGATCATAAGTTTTGTAATCTGGCCGCAGGTGCGAGGTGAAGTCGAACTTGCATTTCTTCATGCCTTCAATCACGCACTTGGCTATCTGATATGCTCCGTAAGGATTGAAGTGCGTGTTGTCTGCAAGGTCGCGGTCTTGTCCGGGAAAACTGCCTTTGGGATAATGCACGAACGCCTTCACAGACTTCTCCACACCGAGTGTTTCATAGAGTGTGCGCGTCATGTCGTGCAGTTCTATGAGCGGAATATTCTCTTTGGCAGCGAGCCAGCGCATGGCATCGGGGAAGTCCTTGTGAGTTTCCATGATTTTCCCGTTCTCGTCGAAGCTGCGTCGTTGTGTGGGAGTCACCAGAACCGGGTGCACACCGCGTGCCACCGCTTCGTCTATAAATATCTTCAAACTGGTCATGAATGAGTAGTAGGCACCCTTTCCGGGTCCCGTTTGTTTCTGGTCGTTATGTCCGAATTCCATGAACACATAATCGCCCTTTTTCATCTGCGTCAGTGCTTTCTTCAGTCTTCTTGCTGCAATGAACGTGTTGGCTGATTCTCCGCTTTCAGCATAGTTGGCAATGCACACGTGCTCGTCGAAGAACCTCGGAATCATCTGTCCCCAACTTGCCCAAGGTTCGTTGTCCTGATCCACTACGGTAGAGTTTCCGCATAGGAAAAGTGTAACCACATCATCTCCTGCTTTTTCAATCTTCACTTCACTCAGTGCCGGTCGGTCTCCGTTTATTTCTAGAGTCAGCTTGTCGTCCCAGTTCAGCTTCCCCCGTTCGCGCGGCTTTATCAACACCTTCTCACCATTGCCGATGAGCGTATCGCGTTTGTTTACTGTAAACGTAAAAGTTTTTGTTTCGTCTTTCTTCGTCGCGATGTTCTCCAGGAAGAGTCTGCGTGATTCTGCGCGTACGGTTGTCATTCCCGGATGTTGCTTGCTTCCCAGAACCAGAGTCACTCGGTAGTTCCCATCCGGTACTTTTACTGAAAAGAAGAAAGGAGCTGTGTCATTTGCCTTGGTTGTTCCGTTTTTGGTACCGATGTTCTTGTTCCCGGCCTTCGTTGCATCAGTATTCCTCATCAGCAAGTCGAGTCCGTATCCGGATTGTTCGTTATAGACGGTAGCGGGAGTTACTTTCGTGAATCCAGCAGCAGCCTTCCTTGAAGGCGTAAAATCAAATTTGAAGCTTTGTGCCTGACAAAGGATACCTGTCAGCAGCAAAATAGAAAAGATTGTTTTTCTCATGTTATAACTGTATTTATTTGGTATTCAAAGACTCTGCTAAATTACATAATTATCGTTTTACACCCATGTAAAATGATACATAAACATTAAATATTGTAGTAAAAAATCATTTTGTATATACCTTTATCTGTGTTTTGTTCCAAGTGATGTTTATAACGTAAAGTTTCGCAAAGGCATTTCATAAGTAATTCTGTTAGTATCAGTGATACTGGAATCGGAATGAATGAGCGTCAAAGGTAGAATGTCTATAACCTTAGTATTGCCTTCTCTTTTGTTTTGAATGGTAATTAATCATTTTATAAAAGTCCATTTCGTTGTTACCGTTCATTTTTTTGTCTAAATTTGCATCGCAAAAAACAATATTCAAACTACAGTGATATGAAAAAGCTTTTCGTTTTTTTTCTTTTTGCAACAATATTTTTTGTTGCAGCAAATTCCCAGTCGGGCAAATGGTTCAATGATCGTAATCTCTGTCTCACCGGAGTCTATTATTATCCTGAGCATTGGAATGAAAGCCAGTGGGAACGTGATTTTAAAAAAATGCACGAGCTCGGTTTTGAATTTACTCACTTTGCTGAGTTTGCATGGCAGCAGCTTGAACCTGAGGAGGGAGTTTATGATTTTGCATGGTTGGACCGTGCCGTTGCCCTTGCTGATAAGTATCACTTGAAGGTGGTTATGTGTACTTCCACCGCCACACCGCCCGTTTGGCTCACTCGCAAATATCCCGAAATTCTTGTGAAGGAGGAAGATGGTACCATTCTGGATCATGGAGCTAGACAGCATGCTTCGTTTGCATCGCCCCTCTATCGTGAACTTGCGTTCAAGATGATTGAAAAACTGGCTCAGCATTATGGGAACGACTCTCGTATCATAGGCTGGCAACTCGATAATGAGCCTCATGTACAGTTTGATTATCAGCCAAAAGCACAAGAAAGTTTTCGCATTTATCTGAAAGAAAAATATCATAACAACATAAAAGAATTGAATGATGCTTGGGGAACGGCATTCTGGAGTGAAGCCTATTCTTCGTTTGATCAGATAAACATTCCTCAGTTCAGGCAGATGTTCATGAATCATCATCAGATTTTGGATTACCGTCGTTTTGCAGCCAAACAGACTAATGATTTTTTGGAGGAACAGTGTCTACTCATTAAAAAGTATTCCAAGAATCAATGGGTAACCACCAACTACATTCCTGATTATGACGGTGGACACATTGGTGGAACAAAGGATTTGGATTTCCAATCCTACACACGCTACATGGTTTATGGCGACAATGAAGGAATAGGTCGCCGGGGTTATCGGGTAGGGAACCCCTTGCGTATAGCCATGGCGAATGATTTCTTCCGTCCCATTCAAGGAACCTATGGTGTCATGGAGCTTCAACCGGGTCAGGTGAATTGGGGAGGAATCAATCCTCAACCATTGCCTGGAGCCGTTCGTTTGTGGTTATGGAGCGTTTTTGCCGGTGGGAGTGATTTCGTTTGCACATATCGCTATCGTCAGCCTCTGTATGGAACGGAGCAATACCATTATGGAATAGTTGGTGCAGATGGCATTACGGTAACCCCCGGAGGACAGGAATACGCTACTTTCATCAAAGAGGTTAAGATGCTTCGTGAAAATTATCAGCCTCGTGAGAAGAAACCTGCAGAATATCTGGCACGGCGGACAGCTATCCTTTTCAATCCGGAGAACTATTGGAGTATAGACCGCCAGAAACAAAACAGGACATGGGACACTTACGCTCATATCAACAAGTATTATAAGACTTTGAAATCCTTTGGAGCACCTGTCGATTTCATTAATGAAAGCAAGGATTTCAGCACCTATCCCGTCATGATAGTCCCTGCTTACCAACTGGCAGATTCTGTTTTGGTAGACCGTTGGATAGATTATGTGAAAAAAGGCGGTAATCTGGTCCTGACATGTCGCACTGCGCAAAAAGACCGTTTCGGTCGTTTGTTCGAAGCCCGCTTTGGTTCTTTAATTGACAGACTGACTGGCAACAATATGGAATTTTATGATTTGTTGCTGCCAGCTCCTTCAGATCCCGGAAAGGTTGTGATGGATGGCAAGGTTTTCACTTGGAACACCTGGGGCGAAATTTTGAAACCAGGAAAAGATTCTCAAGTATGGGCAACCTATACGGATGAATTCTACGAGGGTAAACCTGCGGTTACGTTCCGTAGATTAGGAAAAGGTTCCGTAACGTATATTGGAGTAGATACAACAGATGGTCAGATGGAAGCCGAGGTATTGAAGAAACTTTATCATACAATCGGTATCGGAGTGATGGATTTGCCTTATGGCATTACTCTTGAATACAGAAATGGTTTGGCTATTGTTTTGAATTATACCGATAAGCCTTATCATTTTGAATTACCGAAGGGATCGAAAGTGCTGATTGGAGAGACGGAAATCCCGGTCGCAGGTGTTCTTATTTTTAAACTTTGAAAAAAATGCATTAATAATGCAATTATTTCCAAAAATAGTAAATGCCAATCAAACTAAAATATCTATATTTGCCGACTGAAACCTTATAAAATAGAATACAACTTAATTATACATTATATAAATAGGAGAAAAAACTATGTTTACTGATTTTCAAAAATATCTCCAGCAAGAGATACAAAGTATTAAAGATGCCGGCCTTTACAAGAATGAAAGGGTTATTACGACACCACAATCTGCCGAAATTAGAACAAGTAACGGCGATGAAGTATTGAACTTTTGTGCAAATAACTACCTGGGGTTGGCAAATAATCCTGTATTGATAGCTGCTGCCAAAAAAGCCATGGATGAACGCGGTTATGGAATGAGTTCCGTGCGTTTTATCTGTGGAACACAAGATTCTCACAAAGCTTTGGAAAAAACTATTTCCGAATTCTTCGGCACAGAGGACACCATTCTTTACGCAGCATGCTTCGATGCCAACGGAGGTGTTTTTGAACCATTGTTGGGCGAACAGGATGCTATTATTTCTGATGCCTTGAATCACGCTTCCATTATTGATGGTGTTCGTCTTTGCAAAGCACAGCGCTTCCGCTATGCAAATGCAGACATGGCTGATTTGGAAGCCCAGTTGCAGGCAGCACAGAAATGCCGTTTCCGCATTATAGCTACGGATGGTGTATTCTCTATGGATGGCAATGTTGCTCCGGTTGACAAGATCTATGAACTTGCCCAGAAATACAATGCCATGGTGATGGTAGATGAGTCTCATTCTGCGGGTGTTGTAGGTAAAACAGGTCGGGGAACGACTGAGTTCTACAATCTGCAAGGTAAAGTAGAAATACTGACGGGTACTCTAGGAAAGGCTTTTGGCGGTGCTGTTGGTGGATTTACCACAGGTAGAAAAGAAATCATAGAGATGCTTCGCCAGCGTTCAAGACCATATTTGTTTTCTAATTCCATACCCCCAATGGTTGCTGCAGCAGGAAAAGCTGCATTTGAATTATTAAGCCATTCGAATGATTTGCAGGATAAGCTCCATTCCAATACAGAATATTTTGTCAGCAAAATGAAAGCCGCCGGGTTCGATATCAAACCTACGCAATCAGCAATATGTGCAGTGATGCTTTATGATGCCAAGTTATCACAAGATTTTGCAGCTGAATTGCAGAAAGAAGGAATCTACGTAACAGGATTCTATTATCCCGTTGTTCCGAAAGGTCAGGCGAGAATCCGTGTACAGGTATCTGCTGCTCATGAAATAAGTCAGTTGGATAAATGTGTTGATGCGTTTACTAAAGTAGGTAAAAAACTTGGCGTACTGAAGTAAGAGGTCATGAAGAACATATTAGTATTAGGTGCAGGCGGACAGATAGGATCTGAGCTGACTGCTCATCTTCGTGCAGAATACGGAGGAAGTCATGTCGTTGCTGCGGATGTCCGTTTGCCTCTTATTGAAAGCATTATGCAGAGTGGACCAGTTGAAAAATGTGATGCAACTGATGCTCTTCAGATTGCAGCCATTGTGAATAAATATCAGATAGATACTATCTATAATCTGGTTGCCATTCTTTCTGCAAAGGCTGAGATGAATCCCATGTTAGGATGGAATGTAGGCATGTGTGCTCTTATCAACTGTCTTGAAATATCTCGTGAACATCATTGTTCTTTGTTTACTCCTAGTTCAATTGGAGCTTTTGGACCTTCTACACCGCTTGATGGAACTCCACAGGATACGATTCAACGCCCTGAGACTATCTATGGTGTCACCAAAGTGACAGGAGAGTTATTGAGTGATTACTATTACAAGAGATTCGGTGTGGATACCCGTTCTGTTCGTTTCCCCGGCTTGATATCAAATGTTACGTTGCCCGGAGGCGGAACAACAGATTATGCTGTTGAAATATATTATGCTGCGGCAAAAGGCGAGAAGTTCATTTGTCCTCTTAAACAAGGTACTATGCTGGATATGATGTACATGCCGGATGCTTTGAATGCAGCAATTCATATTATGGAAGCTGATCCGAGTTGCTTGATTCATAGAAACTCTTTCAATGTGACAGCCATGCATTTTGCACCGGAAGATATTTATGCAGAGATAAAGAAGCATAAGCCTGATTTTATAATGGAATATCAGGTTGAACCAACTAAACAGGCCATAGCAGAGTCATGGCCAAATTGGATGGACGATGAATGTGCACGGAAAGAATGGGGCTTCAAGCCTTCGTTCGATTTGCAAAGCATGACGCTTGACATGCTGGATGTTTTGGAAAAACGATACAATTGATATAAGAAAAAGGGAAAGAATCTTTGCGATATCTTTCCCTTTTTTAATGAACTAACGTAAAATCTTCCTTATTTAAGAATCTCTATGACTTTTTTCAATTTAACTTATATACTTCTGTTCCTGCTAGTAAAAAGCATCCCGTTCCGAAATCTTCAAAATCGGGAATATTGTCGTAAGCAACAGGTTGTCCGTCTTTTGGCTCTTTTCCTGTTCCTTGTACGAATCCCAAACACCCGTCAGGATGGATACAATCCTTGACTAATGAACTCCATGCCTTGACAACAAGTGGCAGATATTCATTGCGGTTCAGAATTCCCTTACGAATACCCCAGGCCATTCCATATACAAAGAGGGAAGTTCCCGAAGTTTCTTTTCCACCGAAATTACTTTCATCATGGAGACTGACATTCCAAAAGCCATCTGGTCTTTGGCAAGTTTTCAGAGCTTTACTCATGGCAATGAAATCATTCAGATAATCTTGATAATGATTTTCATTGGCAGGAATTTCATCCATGACTCTTACGAGAGCCGCATATACCCATCCATTGCCACGGGCCCAATAGCAATTCTGACCGTTAGGTTCTTTATATGGGGGATCAAAATCCTTGTCTCTCCACCAAAGACCTTCTTTAGAATTATACAATCCGGCTTCTCCTTGTTTATTACGCGTGTAGGTATACATCTCCCACATTTTATTATAGTACTTCTTATCGTTGGTTAATTTACCAAGCTTAGCAAAGACAGGCATTGACATTTGTATGGCATCAATCCACCACCAGTCGTCCAGCTGAGGGGTATTTACCATCATATCAATAGATAATTTAATATCCTTTATTTTGTTGGGATCGTCAGGACAGATGTTATATAAATCAATATAGGTCTGTCCGCAACATTGGTTGTCAGCGTTGCGTGTGTTTGTCCCCCTGTTTAGTCCCCATTTGTGTGATTCAGCCCAATTCATGGCATAATCATAATATTCCTGTTTGGGATTAATGGCATGCAAAGCCATAAGTCCTTCATAATAAACCCCCCTTGTCCAAATATTACTAGGGCGCATAATTTTTACATAGGAAGGTAATCCCGGATCAGAGTATTTTTTCATAAAATATCCGTTTGCCAACTCTAAGTTTTTTAAAGTTTCTTGCTGATCCGGTAGTTGCTGTGAACGTACAGGCAGCCAGCATGAAGCTAAAGCAATAGTAAAAAAAATAATTTTGTTTTTCATTTCAATAAAAATTTTAGCAAATATAGATTATTGACAAAAAAGATAAAATAGAAAATCATACAAAGGCCATGAATTTAATACAGTTTAAACTCTGTTTAATTTAAGTATCTGAAAATCAATATTCACTATATTATATATTTTGTTGTCACCAACAGAAAGAAAAACAAATAATACATACAAATGTACAATTCTCTATTTTCAGTTCTTAACAAAACCGCGTAATTTGCAAATAAAATTATCAATCAAGTATTAAAATGATTAAATGATCAAATTGAGAGTTAAACATTTTATTGCAAACTTAAAAATTAATTTATGGAAGACTATGAAAAGAGATTTAGTAGAGGTTCGTTGAACATGTTTCAACGTCTTTTTTTCTTAGCTCTGTTGTCTGTATTATCAATGACAACTTATGCTCAGAACAAATCTATTTCCGGTACGATTGTTGATTCTAACGGAGAAGCAATTATTGGTGCCAGCGTTTTAGTAAAAGGAACAACCAACGGCACTATTACAGATGTCGATGGAAAGTTTAATTTGTCAGGAGTTCCGAACGGTGGAACTTTAGTAATCAGTTATGTGGGTTACATCACTCAAAGCCTCCCGGTAGCTGGAAAAAATTCTTTTAAGGTCATTTTAAAGGAAGATACGAAAACCTTGGATGAGGTTGTCGTTGTTGGTTATGGTGTTCAAAAGAAAAGCGATGTTACGGGTGCTATCACTTCGGTAAATGAAAAAGTATTGAAAGAACGTCCCGTGCAGAATGCTATTTCTGCTATGCAAGGTAAGGCTGCCGGAGTAGATATCCAATCAAATGTCCGCCCTGGTGAAACTTCAGCTGTGGTTATTCGTGGTACTCGTTCCATCAATGCCAGCAATTCACCTTTATACATTGTGGACGGTGTCGTTTTGATGGGTGATGTGAATGATATCAACCCGAACGATATTGAATCTATGGAAATTTTGAAGGATGCTGCCTCAACTGCTATTTATGGTTCTCGTGGTGCCAATGGAGTTGTACTTATTACGACCAAGAGCGGTAAGGCCGGCAAGGTGCAGATTGACTATAATATGACAGTTTCTGCCGATAAGATTAATTCGTTGACAGATTGGGCTTCGGCAGGAGAGATGATTGACCGAATTCGCACAGCTGATATTAATGGAGGAACTTATAAACTGGGAACTACGGTTTTGTCTGAACCGAATCTTGAAGCTGATATCTCCATGTTTGGTCATAGTGATGCAATAAGTATTGCAGCAATACAGAAAGCCTATGAAGGTGGAACATATGATTCTTCAAAAATACCTACAACGGATTGGATCAGTATGCTGACAAGAACGGGTATCACACAAAACCACCAACTGTCTGTCTCTGCAGGTAATGAGAAGAGTAAATTATTTACTTCTCTGGGATATTATAATGTAAAAGGAACTCAGTTAAACCAAAGTTTCTACCGTTATACGATTCGCGTGAACGGTGAAACAAAAATCAACAAATGGTTGACATTCGGAACTTCCCTTAGTGCATCCTATAGCGAGCAGGAATACGGTACGATGAACTACAGTGGTTCGGCTACTGGTGCCAAGGACTTGTATGGACGTGCTTTGAATCAGTATTTGATTGCTCAACCTTATGATGCAGAAGGTAATCTGATTGATTATCCTGGTGGAAATGCTTCCACTCCAAATTGGAATCCATTTATTGATATTGATAATACTTCCGACAATACTCGCCGTGTAAACTTGCAGGCAAATGCATTTACTGAAATCACATTCACTCCATGGCTTAGATACCGTTTCAATTTGGGTACTAACTATAGTAATGTGAAAGAAGGTTCGTGGATTGGTTCTCAGTCAACTATTAACAGAAAAGGAAACCCAGCTTATTCGAGCGCATCTAATGCATCAACAGATCGTAAGAATTGGCTGATTGAGAATATTCTTTATTTCAATAAGGAGGTTGGAATTCATTCTTTTGGAGCTACATTAGTTCAATCAGCTCAGAAGAGTATGTATGAAGACCTTAATACTTCTGCAACGAAAATTCTTTATGATTCTGCCAAGTGGTGGAACTTGGCTTCCAATTTGAATGGTAAGCCATCCAGTTATGGCTCTGCATTTTCGGAAAACATGTTGATGTCCTGGATGGGACGTGTCAATTATAGTTTGATGAATCGCTATCTGTTGAGTGCATCGCTTCGTTATGATGGTGCTTCTGTATTGGCTCCAGGTAACAAATGGGATTATTTCCCTTCTGCCGCACTGGCATGGAAAATGCAGGAAGAGGATTTCATTAAATCAATCAATTGGATCGATGAATTGAAACTTCGTGCAGGATTTGGTATTACGGGTAATTCAGCCGTAAACGCATATACAACATCAGGTCCGTTGACCCAATATAATTATGTATATGGAACCACACCGGGTATTGGAATGATTCCAAAGGATATGGCTAATGCCGAGTTGGGTTGGGAAAAAACACGTCAGATAAACGTTGGTCTGGACTTCGCTGTTCTCAACAGACGCTTGAGCGGAACTATTGAATGGTATCAGTCAAACACATATGATTTGTTGATGAATCGTGCAATTCCCGGTATTACCGGATATTCCAATGTATTGGACAATATCGGTGAAATGAAGAATACAGGTATAGAAGTATCTTTGTCATCCATAAATGTCAGCTCAAAAGATTTCACATGGAGAACGGATTTCAATATTTCTCATAATAAAGAACAAATCGTTTCATTGGTAAATGGCAAGGAAGACATGAAGAGCTCAGGATGGTTCATCGGCCAACCTTTGAGTGTATACCGTTATTTCCTGGTAGACGGCTTATGGCAGAATACTGAAGAAGATTTGGCAGAAATTGCAAAATGGGCTAAAAACGGTTATCATTTTTCTCCGGGTCAGTACAAGCCAAAAGAAATCAACCAGAATTACAAGCTGGAGGATGATGACAAGCAGATTGTAGGCAATAGAAATCCGAAAATAGTTTTCGGTTTGACGAATACATTCGATTATAAGAATTGGGAAATGAGTTTCTTCTTTTATGGACGTTTGGGACAGAAATAATATTACAATATAGATCCGAATGCATCTGGTGATTACGTGACTTACGGACGTAAGGCAAGTTTGAATGAATTCTGGAGTGAAGATAATCCTAACGCTAAATATCCTAAACTGACATCAGCTTCTAATGTATCCGACTCTAATATTAATCATTCTGCAAATATTCATGATGGTTCTTTCGTAATCTTGCGAAACATATCATTAGGTTACACGTTCAATGACAAGTGGTTGTCAAAATTCAGTATACGTAGTTTGAATGTATTTGCCCAAGTGCTCAATCCGTTTATTTTTGGAGGAGAAGTGGTTAAAGCTGGCATTAATCCAGAAGATACTAACAGCTTGAATTCATTCAACTCTGTGGGTGACTTGACAGGTGCTACCAATAATAATACGATGATGACAACCAGTTATGTATTTGGCTTGCGTATAGGATTTTAATCTAAAAAATAGAATAATATGAATAAATATATAACACTTTTGATGTGTGCCGGTATGCTGTCGGCCACCAGTTGTCAGGACTTCCTGGAAGAAAAGCAGGTTACGACCTTGACACAGGATTTTTATAAAACTACCGAAGGTTTGGAAACTTTGGTAAAAGGTACTTATCAGATATTGCGTTATAAGCCCGACTATAATCAGGGCAATTACGTATTCGGAATTAATTCGGATGTAGAAGTATTTGCTTGGTCATTGGCAGATCGTGTGTCCAATGGTGGTTATGCTCCCGATGCATGGAATGCACAACCGGGAACCGGAACAAAGATGAATACATTGCTTATGTCTTTAATTGGAACTGTTTCCGGAGGAACCTCAGAGGGTTGTTATCCGGTCATTAACCGTTGCAATATTTTTCTTGAGAATTATGAGACTTTGAGCGATGCCGACAAGAAAACATTAGCAGGCCGTCGTGGAGAAATATTGTTTTTGCGTACTTATGCCTATTTCATGCTTTCCAATATTTTCGGAGCAGTTCCAATCATGACAAAGAGTGTGAGCGGAATGCCATCTAACTTTTATTATCCGAAAGGAACTTTGGAAGAACTTTATACCATGCTGATAAGCGATATGAAAGAAGCTGTAGATGCACTTCCGGCAACGACGACAGAATTGGGACGTATCACCAAGCCTGCTGCGGCTACATTCCTTGCCAAACTGTTCTTGGTGCGTGCTCAGGGAGCAGAATTCCAGAATAGTTCGGAACCCACCCTGAAAGCTCTTTACAAAGGTTCGGATTCAGGTGATTTGGATAATGCGATAAAATATGCATCAATAGCTATAGATCAAAAGAAAGGTGAGACGGCATACGGTGGCTTGGCTCCTGACTTTGCCAGTTTGTGGAGCAATATAAAAGGAACAGATCCTTATGCTCGTGACAAGGTCTCCGAACTTCTTCTGACAGCTCAATACGAGTCTACCCAAACTTATAACGGACGTTATGGAAGCAATACTTCTTTTGTTCATCTTTATAACAGTAACCATACCAATTTCCGCGCTTCTGTGGGCAGAACCATGGAATATGGCCGTCCTTATGCAACTGCAGGTTCATCTGATTGGGGTTATGACATGTACACGGACCGTGCAAACGATTCCCGTTATTACAAAACATATCTGACGGATTATGTTACTACTCAAATGGGTAATGGCGGATATAAATACTGGTCGGATGTTACTGCGTACGTTTATAATAATTATATCAAGGGAGCAAGTGAAGCCGAAGTTAAATCAGGTAATCCTTTGATGACGGCATTAGGACAGCGTGCTATAGTATATATTGAAAACTCTAAAGATGAACCTTATGATTCACTTTGGGTAGCTAGCCAGCCTTTCATTATGAATGTTCGCTGGACTGTAGGTGCGCCTGCGGGTGGTTATGGTAAGCCAGGTGCTTATTCTTCCGAAGTTATAGCAGGTCTGAAAAATCCCGTGATCAAAGATAAAGGAACTCGTAAGCTACGTTATCGCATCGACGGAGACAAGGGACAAAACTATGGAATCGATTATGGATTGACAGAAGCCGGACACTACATGGGACCTCGCAAATGGTTGGATATCAACAGAGGATTGGGCACGAATGCAAATGGTGGTCAGGCTATAGACATTTGTTTGTTCCGTTTGGCAGAAACTTATCTGATCCGTGCAGAGGCCTATGGTCGTAAAGGTGATATGACGAATGCTATTGCTGACTTGAATGTGCTTCGCAAACGTGCAGCTTATCATGCAGGAGAAACGCGTAGCGATGTTCTCGTGAAATATGAGCCTTCTGTTTTGACAGGTAAATTGGATGTTCCTTCTGTAGAAAAGCAGTATCCGTTTACCGTGAAGACTGACAGTTATGATAAGATTAAGATTAACGGTGAAGAATGGACACCCAGCACTGACAAGTTCAAGAAAGAGAATTATCCAAATGGTGTGAATAATTATTTTATACAGTTCATATATAATGAGCGTGCGCGTGAATTGATATTTGAGTTGAATCTTCGTGAAGATTTGCATAATGCCGGCATTCTTTATGAACGTATTGTTGCTCATGATCAGATGGGAGCGCCTGCTACTTCTACCGGAACGCAATATTTCCCATTTCCTAAGGATGATGTCGCAAAATCCAGCGGAACTGGTGCTACAGGTATCGGTAAGGGTGTATTCGAAAGAAAACACACCTTCTTTCCATGGCCTCAAGCTTATCTGGATTTGTTGACAGACGAGAAAGGCAATGCTTTGGATGACGCAGCAAAAGCTGCCTATCAAAATTATGGATATTAAAAAGTACTCCTTATCGTTCTTTTCATGAATAAGGAAAGCCGTACTGAATTTCAGTACGGCTTTTTTATGGTATATCTTCTTCAAATGTAGGGTATCCGTGAAAATATGAAAATCAAAAACGATATAATAAAAATCAAAAAGTGTATTTTATTGCATGTTAAATATTCGTTACTAAAAAATAAAAAAACGTACTTTTGCTCGTTGACATTAAACATCGTAATAGATCAAGTCTAGAAAATAAGAGATTTTTTATTTTATATATAACTAATAACAAATTGTATGAAAGACTATGAAAAAAAATCCAGTGTAGGATCGTTGTTCCAACGATTCTTTTTCCTAGCTCTCTTTTCTGTATTAGCCTTTGCGGCTTCTGCTCAGAATAAGTCTGTGTCTGGAACAGTCGTCGACTCTAATGGCGATAGTGTTATCGGAGCCAGTGTTTTGGTAAAAGGTACTACCAATGGTACAATTACCGATGTTGACGGTAAGTTTAATTTGACTGGGGTACCAGGCAATGGAACTTTAGTCATCAGTTACGTTGGGTATGTATCTCAAAGTCTCTCTGTATCCGGAAGAACTTCTTTCAAAGTCGTTTTGAAAGAGGATACCAAGACTTTGGATGAGGTGGTTGTCGTAGGTTATGGAACCATGAAGAAAAGTGATTTGACAGGTGCCATGGCCAGAATGACCAGCAAACAGATTGAAGACCGTCCTGTACAGAACGCTCTTCAGGCTATGCAGGGTAAGGCAGCCGGTGTCGATATCACCACCAATAACCGTCCGGGTGAGTTGGGTGATATCCGTATTCGAGGTAACCGTTCTTTGCTTGCCGACAACGCGCCATTGTATGTAATCGATGGAATTCCTATGACGGCAGGTTCTATGGCAGATGTCAATCCTAATGACATTGAATCCATGGAAATTTTGAAGGATGCTTCCGCAACGGCCATCTACGGTTCCCGTGGTGCCAATGGTGTCATTCTTATTACAACCAAGAAAGGAAAAGAAGGCAAGACGTCAATCAATTATGACGGATCATTTACCTGGAGCAAACTGCATTCCATGACGGATTATATGGATGCAGGCCAGTTGTTGGACTATGATCGTCAGGCAGCCATTACGGGTGGAACCTATCAGGGTTCTTACGGAACGGCTCCGGATCCCAATCGTGACCGTTCAATGTGGTTGGGTACCCAGTCTTATATGGATAGGGTAGTCAAATCGGCTTATCAATATGACAGCAACGGCAATATTGTTCTGCGTGCGGCAACAGCAGAAGAAAAAGCAGCAGGCTATGCTGATCAGGTTCCTGTCTATGATTCATCAAAAATGTTGAGTACGGATTGGGGCAAACTAGCCACTCGTACAGCCTTTACACAGAACCATCAGATTTCATTATCTGCAGGTACGGACAAATCGAAACTCTATTTTTCACTTGCCTACCTTGATCAGCAGGTGCCGATGAAGGATCAGGATTACAAGCGCTATTCTGCCAATATCAATGGAGAGATTACTCCGTTGAACTGGTTGAAGGTCGGAATGGGATTGAATGCCAGCCATTCCATTAAGAATTATGGTGTAACAAAGAATAATGATAATAGTGTAGCCAAGGACTCTTACGGTTTGGCGATGAGTCTGATGCCTTGGACTCCTGCCTACAATGAAGATGGTACTATATTGATTAGTAATGATGGTGATGCCCATCACAATATTTTGAGGGATATTAATGAATCTACTAATGAATACCGTTACACCAGCATTATGTACAGTTCATTTGCTGAACTGGACTTTGGCAAGTTATGGCAGCCATTGGAAGGATTCAAATGGAGGACCAATTTAGGAGCACAATATCGTAATTCACGATATGGAAGTTATTATGGTGAGAATTGGACCAATCCATTCGGATTTGCTTTCGCTGAACCTAAGACAGGTTACAATGAACAATCTACTGATTTATCCTGGACTTTGGAGAATATGCTTTATATCAACAAGACGTTCAATAAGATTCATACGTTCAACGTAACCTTAATGCAGTCAGCAGAACGTTACCGTACGGAAGGTATCAATATTCGTGCTTATGAAATCGTTTATCCTACTTCCATGTGGTATGATTTAGGTGATTCCAATAAGGATAAAACTTCCTATGGAAGTAATTATTCCACATGGTCACGTGCATCCTATATGGCCCGTTTAAACTATTCTTTGATGGACCGTTACCTGTTGACCATGACAGGACGTTATGATGGTGCTTCCGTTTTGGCTTCAGGTCACAAATGGGATTTCTTCCCATCCGCAGCATTAGCATGGAAGGTCAATGAGGAAAGTTTCATGAAAGATATTAATTGGTTGAACCAGTTGAAACTTCGTGTCGGTTATGGTGTTACAGGTAATGCAGCGATATCTCCTTATCTGACATCAGGTTCTGTCACTTCCATTTATGCAAACATTCCATTTGGTATTGGTAAGACATCCAATGTTGTAGGAACAAAGACAGATGCCATGCCTAATTCCAATTTAAGTTGGGAAAAGACAGCATCTACAAACTTCGGTATTGATTTCGGAGTGTTTAATAACCGCATTTCAGGTAGCGTGGAGTACTATATTGCCAAGACTTCCGATTTGCTGATGAACCGTTCTTTGCCTGCTATTACCGGTTACGGTCAGGTTAAGGACAATGTAGGAAAAACCCAGAACAAAGGTTTTGAAGTAACCTTGACCACTCGCAATATCCAGAACAAGGATTTCACTTGGACAACAGACTGGAGTTTCTCTACCAACAAAGAGAAAATTACAGAATTGGCTGGAGGAGCTTTATACAATTCGTCCGGTCCATGGTGGGTTGGAAGTCCAATCAATATCTTCTATGATTACAAGTACGACAGAATCTGGCAGAATACAGATGACGATAAATTATTGATGGCAGCATACAAAGCCAATGGTTTGACTTTCTTGCCCGGTCAATATAAGGTTCGCGATCAGGAATTTATTCAGGATGCCTCCATGAAAGGGCAGGATGGATGGATTACCAAGACTGTCACCGTTGATGGACAAAGCAAGGAAATAACATATAAGAACAACGGATTCGGCGTATTTAATGATAATGACAAGGTTATTTACAACAAGTCGCCGAAATGGTCGGGAGGTATTAACAATACATTCACTTATAAAAACTTTACATTTAACTTCTTTACTTATTTCCGCTTTGGAAATTACTATTACGGCTTGACTCAGACTATGGGTCGTCGTATTGAGAATGACACATGGAGTGAAACAAATACTGGAGCCAAATTTGCACAGCCTACGACTAAGACGAGAACAACAACTTATGATGGTGTGCGCAATTATACGAAAGGTGATATGGTCTTGGTTCGCAATATAGCTTTATCCTATCAGGTTCCCCAATCCTGGCTGAAGAAAGTCAATGCACAGAGTGCTCAGATTTATGCTCAGGTATTGAATCCGTTCATTTTCGGTGGTGAACTGGTGAAAGCCGGAATCAACCCTGACGATGTCACAGGATGGGATAAATCCAATCATATTGGCGGTCAGACGAACAATACCTGTATAACCCGCAGTTTCGTGTTAGGTGTAAGACTTGGTTTCTAATTTAAAAACAGATATTAATTATGAAGAAATATATATTGATGGGTATCGCCGCAATGACAGCTGTAGCATGTTCGGACAGCTTTTTGGACGAGAAGATGGTTTCCACCATTACCCAGGATTATTTGACCACAGCACAAGGTTTGGATCAGTTGGTCATCAGTTCTTATAATGCAGAACGTGTTCGCTATGGATATTGTGAGGGTGCATATATGTTTGAGATAGGTCATGATTGTTCTTTCATTTCAGGGAATAATGACCTGATACAATATTCTCCTTCCCAATGGAGTGCAACCGGCAATGTCGGTTCAAACTGGGCAAACTGGTTTTGGGGATTTCAATCAAAACAACAATCAGGATTCAATATCAACTGTTATCCTATTATAGATAATTGCAACAAGGCTATCAATGCAATTCGTGGCGGTAAGGCAGGTGGTACTTACGCAAGTGATGCAGATTATGCAGCACGTCGTTTGTCCGAATTATTGTTTAACCGGGATTACTTGTTCTATAGCTTGGGAACTTTGTTTGGTGATATTCCAATGACGTCAGAAAGTCTGACTTCAATCCCAAGTACATTCTATTATCCTCGTGTACCAGCCGAAAAAATGTATAAGATGATAATAGGCGACTTACGCTATGCAGTAGAACATTTACCAGCATCCTACGGCGATTCAGAATTTGGCCGCGTCACTAAATATGCAGCTGCTAATTTCTTGTCAAAGTTATATTTGCAGCGCGCTCAAGGAACCGACTACGGCACTTCTACTTATGGTCGCGGTTCCGATGGCTCTATAGATAACAGCAATGCCAATTCATATTTGGGAATGCTTTATAAGGGTAAAGGAACAGCAGATTTGGATTCCTGTATTTATTATTCGAGTATGGTAATCAACAGTGGAAAATATCAATTGGAAACTAATTATGATAATTTGTTTAAATGCGGAGTAGCTGATTACGGTAATGAAGGTAGTAAAGAAGTAATTCTTCCTGGTTTGTTTGCTAATGGAGCTGATAATTATCGTTATGGAATGCGTGCTATTGTAATGTATGGAGAAGATTATCCAGATTCAAAGAAAGGAATTCCAGATTATACTTGGGAAAATGAATCTAAATCAGGTTTCCATTTTCACAATAATGATTGGGGATATGATGTGTTCACAGATAAGGTAAACGATTCTCGCTATCAAGGTACATTCCATTTGGAATATAAGACAGCTTTAAGGGGTGGGACAACATCAACTCCAGCAAATGATCTTGATTATTATGCTTATGATAATGCAAGCAATACAACCTATAAGTGGACAGATACTCAGGCAGCCTATTTTAATAATAATATTCTGCCAAACTATAACCGTACTTCTTGGGGCGGTCGAAAAGCCGTTGCCGGACAGCATAAGATGGGGGCAGGTGATCTTTCTTTTGCTTTTTTGGAGAATACGAAGGAAACAGCAATTGAAGTGGATGAAGCAGATGCACAACCATTTATTTTGTTTGCAAGATGGATGAAAAAGAATGGAAAGTATTATTATCGGCCTCAGATTGTTGCTCAAGGAGATACTTATTCTTTCGTCAAATCAGATGGTACATCTTCTACCTTCTATGGATTGGAAAATGGATATTATTTAAAGAATAATACCTATTATGATGCATCCCCGACAAATAAGAAATGGAATGATCCTAACCGTGCAAGTTTTAATAGCGAATACGGAACTCGTGATGCTATTGTGATGCGTTTGGCTGAAACATATCTGATACGTGCTGAGGCTTATGGTCGTAAAGGGGATTATGCT
>Ga0116193_1001217_pt1 | contig 22082 bp, 20 predicted proteins | sample AD_UKC115_MetaG_FD_89892 | JGI IMG/M metagenome (GOLD analysis project Ga0116193, IMG submission 89892) | Active sludge microbial communities of municipal wastewater-treating anaerobic digesters from Hong Kong - AD_UKC115_MetaG | ecosystem: Engineered > Bioreactor > Anaerobic > Digestate... | reverse complement strand
GATTGTTCTAGGGATTCTTCTGTGATTTTATTTGTGATTTCTTCAATAAATTTATTTATTGAATTTTGAGTGTTCTGTAATGATTTTAAATCCTTGTTGTTTTCTTCATTTAATTCTTTTAAATATTCTTCGTTTTTTTGGTCGAATTTTTTAAATAGATTTATTAATTTTTCTTTAGATTTGAGGATTTTTTTCATTCTCTTTTCATTATCTTTCATACAACCTTTTAGTTTAGGATATATGTTGTAAGTGGATTCTACTATAGTTTCTGTTCCTCTGTCTATTTTTCCCCCACAGTTTGAACAGAATACATCTCTATCTTCTACTGGTTTTCCACAATATGTGCAATATTTTGTCATGGTTTGTTTAATCCTTTCTTATTTTATTATCTAATTTTTATATTGTTTATTTTGATAAAAATAAGTTTTTATTTTAATTTTTTTTATAAAACTTTTTTTTGATTATTTTTTTCTACTTTCTTTTTATGAAACTATTATTAATAGAAAACAACATATCTTATTGTAATATATATTAGAGGTTTAAATTCAAATGGTATTATCAGAATTATTAGCACCCGCAGGATCTTATGATGTTTTGGTGGTTGCTATAAATGCAGGAGCAGATGCTGTATATATTGCAGGTCATAGATATGGTGCAAGAGCATTTGCACATAATTTTACAAGTGAAGAGTTAGAAGCAGCTGTACGTTATGCTCATTTAAATGGTTCAGCAGTGCATGTTACGGTTAATACTCTTTTTAACACATCAGAAATTTTGAATGTTTTGAAGTATGCACAATTTTTGTATCGTATTGGTGTTGATGCTTTAATTGTACAAGATTTAGGTTTAGTTTATTTACTTAGAACTTTTATTCCTGATATGGAGATACATTCTAGTACTCAAATGACTTTACGGGATTATAATAGTGTTCTTTGGGCTAAGGATAATGGTATTAAAAGAGTTATTTTGCCTCGTGAGATGGGTGTTGAAGAAATTAATTGTATTCATGAAAAGTTAATTGCTGATAATATTAATATAGACCTTGAAGTATTTGGTCATGGGAGTCTTTGCTATTGTATTAGTGGGGATTGTTATATGAGTAGTTTTATTGTTGGACGTAGTGCTAATCGTGGTGCTTGTGCGCAGCCTTGTAGAAGTCAGTATAAGCTTAAGTATCATAATCATAGTGTAGGTAATGGTTGTTTAATTAGTACTCATGATTTGGCTGTTTTCCGTGATTTGAAAAGTATTTCTGATGCTGGAGTTTATAGTTTAAAGATTGAGGGAAGACTTAAAAGTGATGATTATGTTTCAACTGTAGTTAATACTTATCGTACTATGATAGATCATTTAGATGAAGATGATAATGGGGATTTATTGAAAAGTCTTCAAAGAGATTTGGATTTAACTTTTAATCGGTATTATACTAATGGTTATATTTTGAATGATGAGCCTTGGGAGGTTATGGGTCGTGAATCTAGTTTCCATCAAGGGTTATATCTTGGAAAGATTGTTAGTATTGATGGTGAACTTGTGGATATTGAATTTGCTGATCCTGAGCATCCTCATTTGATTAATGGTGATGGTATTGGTTTTAAATGGCATAATAAGATTCGAGGTATTTATTTAGATAGTATTCTTGAACAGGATGAACATCATGTTCTCATTGAAACTACTCGTGATATACGTGTAGGTAGTGAAGTTTACATAAGTTATAGTAAAGCTTTACATGATAAACAGAAGCAATATAAAAACGAGCAAGTTAAACCTCATGTGCCATTATCCTTGGACATTACTTGCAATAAAAAGAATAAATTAGTAGTTAATGCAAGCTTCAACCTTGAAGGTGAAACAATACAATTTGGATATAGAAGTACAGATGCATTTGAAAAAGCAATAAACAAACCAATAACCTCAGAAACAATAGAAAAACAAATGAGCAAAACAGGAAACACCTCTTTCATAATTGAAAATATAAAAATAACAAACTTCCCAAATGATTTATTCATGCCAATAGGAAAATTAAACCAAATAAGAAGAGAACTCCTAGATAAAGCAAGTGAAAAATTATTAAACTACTACATCCCAAATGAAACTGATGCAGAAAATATAAGATTAAAAATCAAAGAATATGAAAAAGAATTAAAAGAATATCCATATAAAACACAGACCAAAGATTATGTTGGAATGAACATTTATGTAAATGACTTCAACCTATTAAAAGCAGCATGTAAACATCCAGTAAACAAAATATACTTTGATCCAAGCTTCTTCTATAAAACAAGTGAAGAATACTTTGAAAACATAGAATCATTACTAAGAAATGCTGCAGGAATATGTTATGATAAAGAATTAGTTTGGGTACTATCAGCATTCACCTCAGATAAAGAGTTAATCTTAGCTAAAAACATCCTAGAGAACTTAACTAAAGAAGATATTATAATAAGTGTAATGGGAGATTCACCATCATTAACAAGAATATTTGATTGTAATGTTTATGGAGCTCATAACATTAATGTATGGAATAATTATACAGTTAAAATCCTTTCTGATTCAGGATTTAAAGGTTTAACAATCTCAAGTGAATTAAGTAAACAAGAAATCTGCGAAATGGTTAAAAATTCACAAGAAAATAATTGTAATTTAGAATTAATAGTCTTTGGAAACCAAGAAATCATGGTAACAAATGATGATTTTGGTGAAATGACAAAAATTAAAGACCTAGATTTAACTCCAGGAGAATACATGGTACTTGAAGATAAAAAGAAAAATAAGGCGAAATTTAAAATCTTCCAAGATTACAATAATAGAAGCCATTTCTTTAATGATGATTGTTTAAGTTTAATAGATGAACTTGATGAGTTAAAAGAGTTAGGAATAGATGAAATCACATTAGATTGCAGATTCACAACTCCCCAATACATGAATAAAGTAATTACATTATATCAAGAAAAATTAAATGATGATTCTGATACACTCTACTTTGAGAGTATTGAAGGTATGAGTAACTCTACAATTAATAAAGGGAATTATATTAATGGTAGAGCATTAGAAAACATTAAAAGAAAAAATAATTAGTTATGGAATTTTATTTCATAACCTGTTCCTTCAATCGGTAATATTCTTATAGATCCCTCAATTTGGGTTATAAGATTATTTATTACCATGAATCCTAAATTAGTTGGATATTTAATATTCACATCTTCAGGTAATCCTATTCCATTATCTTCAATAGTTAATATTACTAATTGATCTTCATCCATTTTTAAATTTACTTTAACTATTCCTTCACCATTTTCAGGGAAAGCATAATTTAATGTGTTGTTCATAATTTCGGATAATATTAATCCTAAAGGTATTGCAGTATCCATATCAATTAATATATTTTCCATATTATAATCTAATTTAATATTTTTGTTTTGTTTGAATATTTCTTGATATTCCTCAATAATATAGTTTTTTAAGTTGATATGTGCATGATCTGGTGATTGGTAAATTTGTTCATGTATTAATGCCATACTGTTTATACGATTTTTTGTTGATTCTATTGTTTTTTCTGGTTTATCTGGATTTACTCGAGTATTTAATGTTAGAAGGCTTAATATTATTTGTAGGTTGTTTTTCACCCGATCATGTACTTCTGCTAATAATGATTCTTTTTCATTTAGTAAGTATTTGAGTTCATTTTCTGTTTCAATTCTATCAGTTAAGTCTTGTATGTAACCTACCATTTTGGTTATGCCTTCTGAATCTGTGGTGGAATTAAAAAATATATCCACATCTTTCAATCCACTTTTAGTCATTATTTTAGTTTCAGTTTTACAATAACTATTATTTTTTCGGGATAAATGTACTTGTTCACGTATTTTTTTAAAATCTTCAGGGATTACATAGTTTATGAAGTTGCCTTTTAAGTTTTCAGGTTTTTCTTCTATTATTTTGAAGAATTCATCACTCCATATATACCCATTTTTGGAATCCCAGTACATATATGCTATTTTGCTGATTTCTGATACAAGGTTTAATGCTTCAGTTAATCGTTTAGCTTGTTGTTCGTGTTGTATTCCTTCACTTATATCAATATAGTTGAATAATACAGCATTTTCTCCATTATATGTAGAGGGTTGTAATGTTGTTTTTGTGTAAATTTTTTTACCTTTTTTGTTTTTAAATGTTAATATGTCAGTGTAGTTGAATATTTCACGGTTTAGAATTTTCATGAATATTTCATCTACTTCTTCGGGGGTTGTTTTGTTGTTAAAACGAGGATTGTTGAAGAAGTAATCTTTAGTTACTAATTCGTCTGCTGTATAACCTAATATTTTTTCTGCAGCTTTATTTGCTCTAACTATTTTTTTATTTTGCACTACTAATAATGGGTCGGGTGAGTTGTAGAATAGGTCTAATCCTTCTTGATGGACAATACTGAAGTCACTTTCACGTCTTATAATAATATAAATTTTATCTTTGTTTTTTACCACTACTTTGTAATATTTGGATATGATTTGGTTATTCACGAAATATAGGAATGTCATTTGGCGTGTTTTTCCTGTTTTATTAACATCTCGTATTACATCAAAAAATCCTGCATCTTCTAAGTAGGGTAATGTTTTATTATAGGATTTATTGAATAATTCTTTATAATCAGTATTTAGAAAATCTGCTGTATGGTAACTTGCATTTTGTATTACAAAGTCTTTATTGTCATTATATGGTATTAGAACATCGATTCCGTCATCAACATTTAATAATACTTTTTCATATTTTGATCTTTTTAATCCTTTGATTTCATCAGGTGATTTAACATATAAGGGTTCGTCTTCTGATAGTTCTCGAGAATTAATAATGTTCTTTTTCTCGTCTAAAATAACTATTTTTCTATTCACTTTAACCACCTTTTAATAGAAATTTTAATCCAATAATTAATTTTTTTAAATAAATTATGAATATATATGTGATGTTTTAGTATTTATATTGAATAAAAAAAAGTATTTTAATTTTTAAATTTAATCTCATAACCTGTTCCTTCTATAGGTAATATTTTTATAGATCCTTCTATTTGGGTTATGAGGTTAGATATTACCATGAATCCTAATTGGTGGGGTATTTAATATTTACATCTTCAGGTAATCCTATTCCATTATCTTCAATAGTTAAATTTATTAATTGGTTTTCATCCATTTTTAAATTTATTTTAACTATTCCTTCTTCATTTTCAGGGAAAGCATAATTTAGAGTGTTGTTTAATATTTCTGATAATATTAATCCTAAGGGTATTGCAGTATCCATATTGATTAATATATTCTCCATATTATAATCTAATTTAATATTTTCACTTTTTTTAAATATTTCATAAAATTCTTTTATAATATAATCTTTTAAGTTGATATGTGCATGATCTGGTGATTGGTAAATTTGTTCATGTATTAATGACATACTAGTTATGCGGTTTTGAGTTGATTCTATTGTTTTTTCTGGTTTATCTGGATTTACACGAATATTTAATGTTAAAAGGCTTAATATTATTTGTAGGTTGTTTTTCACCCGATCATGTACTTCGGCTAAAAGATATTCTTTTTCATTTAATAAATTTTTAAGTTCATTCTCTTTTTTAATTCTGTCAGTTATATCCTGTATGTATCCAACTGTTTTAGTTATCCCTTCATTATCGGTTGTTGAATTGAAGAATAATTCAACATTTTTAATTCCACTTTTAGTTTTTATTTTTGTTTTAGTTATATAAGAACTATTATTTTTTCTAGAATAATGAAGTTGGTTGCGAATTTTACTAGTATCTTCAGGGATTACATAGTTTATGAAGTTACCTTTTAAATCTTCAGGGTTTTCTTCTATTATTTTGAAGAATTCATCACTCCAAGTATACCCATTTTTGGAATCCCAGTACATATATGCAATTCTACTTATTTCAGATACAAGATTTAATGCCTCAGTTAAACTATTAGCTTGTTGTTCGTGCTTTATTCCTTCACTTATATCTATATAATTAAATAATACTGCATTTTCCCCATCATATTTAGAAGGTTGTATTGTAGTTTTACTGTAAACAGTTTCTCCTTTTTTGTTTTTAAAAGTTAATATGTCAGTGTAATTGAATATTTCCCTGTTCATTATTTTCATGAATACTTCATCTACTTCTTCAGGAGTATTTTTTTTACTGAAACGAGGATTATTAAAGAAATAATCTTTACCTATTAATTCATCTGTACTATATCCAGTAATCTTTTCAGTGGCTTTATTAACTCGAACGATTTTTTTATCTTGCACTACTATTAAAGGATCGGGTGAGTTGTAGAATAAGCTTAATCCTTCATTATGAATAATGCTAAAGTCACTTTCACGTTTAACAAGAATATAAATTTTATTATATTGTTTAATGATAATCTTATGAACTTTAAAAATTATTTGATTATCATAAAGTATCTGAAAAATCATTTCACGTTTTTCACCAGTTTTATTAACATCTCTTAAGACATCAAAGAAACCACAATCCTCAAGAAATGGGAATGTTTTTTTGTAAAATTTATTAAATAGTTCATCTGGATGTTTAAAACCTCCAGATTCTGCATTATGGAAGCTTGCATTTTGTATTATAAAATCTTCCCCATTATTATAAGGGATGAGAATATCAATACCATCATCCATATTGGTTAAAATTTGATTAAATTTTGGTTTTTCAAGCCCTTCAAGTGCATCCGGAGTTATATAATGTTTAGGAGTGTTTTTATTAAGTTCTGATGAACCTAATAAATTATAATTTTCATCTAAAATTTCAATGACTCTTTTCATTTTAAAAAACTTCCAATTAATTAAGATTTATTCATTTAGTGAGGGGAATTGTTATTTTATACCCAGTACCATTTTTTAAGTTTAAAAGTTTTATGGATCCTTCTAATTGTTTTGTAAGGTTTGTTATTACGATTAAACCTAAACTAGTTGGGTTATCAATATTTATATTTTCAGGTAATCCTATTCCATTATCTTCAATAGTTAATGTTACTAATCTGTTTTCATTTATATTAAGCTTGATTTTGATTATTCCTTTTTCATTGTTTGGGAATGCATAAGTTAAAGTGTTATGCATTATTTCAGATAATATTATGCCTAATGGGATGGCAGTGTCCATATTAAGATATACATCGGTTAAATCATGTTTTAATTTAATATTCGTATTTTTTGAGAATAAATCATAGTATAATGATAAAATATAGTCTTTTAAATTTATATGTGCATGATCGGGGGATTGGTAAATTTGTTCATGAACAAAAGCCATATTATTGATACGTTTTTGGGTTGATTCTAATATTTTTTCAGGTTGATTTGGATTAATATTACTATCTAATCTTATTAAACTTGAGATTATTTGTAGATTATTTTTCACTCGATGGTGTACTTCTCCAAGTAATGATTCTTTTTCATCAACTAAGTGTTTAAGTTCGTTTTCAGTTTTTATATGGTTTGTTATATCTTGAACATAACCTACCATTTTAGTTATGCCTCTTGAATCCTTTTTTGAGTTTATATATATCTCAACATCTTTGATTCCACTTTTAGTCTTTATTTTGGTTTTTGTTTTATGTGATGTTAAATTTTTGTATGAGTATGAATTTAATTTTCGTAATCTATCATAATCTTCATCTATTACATAGTTTAGTAAGTCTCCATTTAAGTTTTCAGGTTTTTCTTCTATTATTTTGAAGAATTCATCACTCCAAATAAATCCATTTTCAGAATCGAAGTACATGTATGCTATTTTACTTATCTCTGAAACGAGGTTTAATGCTTCATTTAATCTGTGAGCTTGTTGTTCGTGTTGTATTCCTTCACTTATATCTATAAAATTAAATAAAACTGCATTTTTACCATTATATGTGGATGGTTGAATTGTAACTTTACTGTGAACAATTTCTCCTTTTTTATTTTTGAATTTTAAAATTCTTGTATAATTAAAAATTTTACGATTTAAGATTTCATCATAAACCTTATCAAACTCTTTGTTAAGTATTTCAGATTTGAAGAGAGGATTTTTAAAATAGTAATCTTTTCCTATTAATTCATGGGCATTGTATCCGCTTATTTTTTCGGCGGCTTTGTTAACACGAACTACCCTTTTATCTTGAACTACTACTAATGGGTCAGGAGAGTTGTAGAATAAGTCTAATCCCTCTTGATGTATTATGTTGAAGTCACTTTCACGTTTAATGAGGATGTAAATTTTATCCTTATCTTTCATTATTATTTTGTAAAATTTAGATATTAATTGGTTTTCAATATAATACATAAAAATTATTTCATGTGTTTTCCCTGTTTTATTCACTTCTCTTATTATATCGAAGAATCCTGCATCTTCAAGATAGGGTAAAGCCTTATTATATGATTTGTTGAATAATTCGTTAGGATTATTTAATTTAGCAAATTCTGAGGTGTGAAAACTACCATTTTCAAATATGAAATCTTCCCCATTATTATATGGTATAAGAACATCCACTCCTCCGTCAACCTTATCAAATACTTTTTTATGATAGGATTTCTCTAAATCTTTTATTACATCAGGAGTGTTTATGTAAATAGGTTCTTTTTCTTGAAGGGTATGGGATTTGATTAAATTATTATTTTCATCTAAAATCACGATTTTCCTTTCCAATCTCATTCACCCCATCAATTTTTTTTTTTTAGTTTTATTAGTAATTTTTAAGTGTTTATTCATAAAATATTGGATTTAATATTTTATCTGATTTATGTTTTTTTTAATATTTATATTATGTATATATTTTAAAAAATTAAATATTATATTTAAACAAATATTAGATTAAAAAAAATGATTTTTTTTGATTTAATTTTTTTTTAGGGAAAATTTACATGATAATTAAAGAAAAAGAAACTAAAGATTTTTTAACACGTACAAAAATTGAATCTTTTGCTATAAATCCATATATTGGTTGTCCTCATGCTTGTAAGTATTGTTATGCTACTTTTATGAAGAGATTTACTAATCATCCTGAACCTTGGGGTGATTTTTTAGATGTTAAAATTTGTAATAAGAAAATAAGTTTAAAACGAATTTCAGGTAAAAATGTGGTTATTTCAACTGCTACAGATCCTTATAATCCCTATGAAAAGAAATATAAGGTTACAAGATTTATTCTTGAACAATTAGTTGATTCTGATTGTTACCTCCAAATTTTAACTAAAAATAAGCTTGTTCTTAGGGATTTGGAGTTATTAAAGAAAATTGAAAATGTGAGTGTTGCATTGTCTATTAACACACTTGATGAATGTTTTAGAAGAGATATGGATAAAGCAAGTTCAATAAAACAACGCATAGAAACTTTAAAAACCTTACATGAAAATAATATTTACACTATACTATTTATGTCTCCTATTTTTATAGGAATAACACCATGGAAGCAGATTATAGAAGAAACTAAAGATTATGTTGATGAGTATTGGTTTGAAAATTTAAATTTAAGAGGAACTTATAAAAAAGAAATCCTCGAATATATTGAAAAGAAATATCCAGAATTACTTCCACTTTATAATCAGATTTATAAATTTTCAGATAAAAAAGCTCTTTTTGATTTAGATGAAGAAATATTAGAATATTGTAAGTGGAATAATATTAATTATAAAGATTATTTTCAACATGAAAAGGTTATAAAAACGGTTAATGATACAATTTTAGTTAATCCAAAAAAAAAGTAAATGATAATTTTTTAATACTTTATTTAAAATCATTTTTAATGCACTTAAATAGGACATTAAAACCATATTTAAGTTTTTAATGGTTAATTTTAAATTTAAGGATAAACATATATTTAAATATAAAAAATACACTTTAATTTAATAATATTGTATTTTTAAAAATTTTAAGAGAAAAAAATATGAAAGAATTAGACGATGTAACTGTCACACAAGCAATAGTAACTGAATATATGAATGATTTATTAGACTACACTGATATGGATGTAGCAATTGGTGGAGGAGGACCATCAGGTATTACAGCTGGATATTATCTTGCAAAAGCAGGGTATAAAGTAGCATTATTTGAACGTAAACTCAGCATTGGTGGTGGAATGTGGGGTGGTGGAATGATGTTTAATAAAATAGTTGTCCAAGAAGAAGGTAGAAGAATCCTTGATGAATTTGGAATTAACTATAAAGAATTCCAACCTAATTATTTCACTGTGGATGCCATTGAATGTACAAGTACTTTAACTTCTAAGGCTACTAAAGCAGGATTAAAAATATTTAATCTAATGAGTATTGAGGATGTTATGATCCGGGATAAAGGTATTAATGGTGTTGTGCTTAATTGGAGTAGTGTTGAAATGGCAGGTTTACATATAGATCCTTTAACTGTTAGAAGTAAAGCTTTAATTGATGCTACTGGGCATCCAACTGAAGTAACTAAAATTGTTCAAAACAAATTAGATGCTAAACTTAACACTGAAACTGGTAAAATTATGGGTGAAAAGTCTATGTGGGCTGATCGTGCTGAAAGTGAGATACTTAATAATGTTACTGAAGTTTATCCAGGATTGTATGTGACTGGTATGGCTGCAAATGCTGTTCATGGTTCTACTCGTATGGGTCCAATATTTGGTGGAATGTTACTTTCTGGTGAATATGTAGCAGAAAAAGTAATTAATGATTTGGAAAATAAAGAGTAAAATTTCACATAATTTTTTTTATAATCTTTTATTGAAAAATAGGAAAACTATTAAATATAGTATTTAACTTATATTATTAATGTAAAGTGATTTAAAAACATATTTAATTTATATTTAATTCCTTTAATAAGAATAATAAAATATTATTAATAAGTAAATGGATTTTTTCCACTAAAAATAAATTAGGTATATGTTTTTAATTTGCAAAGATATGATTCCACTTTACAAAAAAATTTTTTTCATACACATTTTTTTGAAAAAAAGGTGTAAACATTTAGCTAAAAAAAAATAAAACCCATATAAGATTTAAAAAGAAAACAAAGTTTTTTTTTCATTGGCAAAAGTGTTTGTTCAATAATTGTGGAAAAGTCCATTTATTATTTTTTATTATTCTTTATGAGGAATTGAATTAATTCCTACTATATTTTTTAATCTTCTTTTGATATTATACTTGTTGCTTCTAATTTCATTATTACAGGTCTTAGTCCGTCGTTACAGGACACTATTGCTACTCCTGGTTCTTTTATCCAATCATGATAGTACCAGTTCACATTTTCTGCTCCATGTGCAAGGGCAAATACGTATTGGTATATTGCTTTCCATGCTTCATCGCAGAATCCTTCTGGTTTTGCATAGTCTGCTAGGAATTCTTGTCCTTCGTCCATTAGTGGGCAAGTGGTGAAGTTATCTACTCCGTATTCATCTGCTAAGTCTTGATTTATCATTGTTTTTAGTATGGTGATTTTTACTTTTTTCATTGTTTGCATTTCCATATTTCTCCCTTTTTTTTTAATTATAATTTTATTTGAATTAAATCATATACTTATTTATCTTAAAAAAATCAAATACTTTATTTAGATATTTAAGAATGGGTGTTGTTAACATTGTATTGTTCTAAATGTGGTGAAGAAAATAATAATGAATCTACATATTGCAGAAATTGTGGAGCTCCATTACATAAAAATGACAAGGCTAAAGTTGTTTTTGATGAGAAGATAACTCATTTACAGTTAGGTATTATTGTATTGTTAATTGTTGTTATTGGTACTTTAGTTGTTGGTTTTTTAACTTATTCTTATGCTAATACTACTTATGAATCTGAGAATTTCACTTGTTCTTATCCAATGTTTGGTAGTGTTAATAATAATGGTGCTACAGGGTATGCTGATTTTTATAGTGTGGATAATAAGTATATTGGAAGTATTAGTGTTTTTTATGATGCAGAATTGGTTAATACTAGTTTAACGGATTGGAGTCAATCTAACTCTCAAACTCAAGTGAATAGTGCAACTAATGTTCGGGTAAATGGTGATCCTGGTTATAAAATCCAAGAAAGTAGTTTAGTTGATGGAACTAATAGTACTGTTTATATTTTTAATCATAATAATAAAACTGTGCGTATAGTTTTAAATAGTAATAATAAGGATAGTCAACATTTATTTGAAAGTTTTAAACTAAAATAAAGGGTTTAGTATTTCTATGAATAAGAATAATTTGATTATTATAATTTTATTATTAATAATTTTAGTTTTATTAGTGGGTATGGTTGCTGTAGTTTTCAGTAACCATTTTAATCAACCTAATAATGTTGTAACTAGTGGAGTTAACTCTCAAAGTAGTTCATCAAGTAATAATCAAGTTTCTTCACAATCATCTAGTCATTCATCTTCATCTAGTAAAGTGGATAATGGTGATGGTTCTTATACTAAAACTATTCGACATGCTGATGGTTCTTATGAAACTATTTTATATGAATTAAATCCTGAAACCGGTAAATATGAGATTGTTGCTGGAACTTGGTATGATAAAAATGGTAATGAAATTGGTTGTGGATAAAAATTAATATTATAACCTTTTTTTTTTAATTTGTAAAGGGGGGAATTTAATAATGGTTAAATGTGAAAATTGTGGACAAGATAATCCTGAAAACTCTGCATTTTGTCTTAAATGTGGATCTAAACTAAAAAAACAGGTAACTGTAAATCAGAGTAATTTGGATAATGGTTCAAGGAATAAAAAGCTTTTAATTATTTCAATTGTAGCTATTATAATTGTTGCTATAGCTTGTTTTGGAGCTTATTATATTTTTACAAATGATTCTTCAGCTCAAAGCAGTGCTCATGATACAAATGCTAATGGGAACTCTGTAGGTAGTAGTCAAACAGGTAATACTCAAACTTATGAAGTTGAAGGTTTTGTGGTTCAATATCCTGATGGTGGTTTATATCAGGCTTATTCTTATAAGAATAAGGTTTCTTTTTTTAATCCTAATGGTGATGGTATTGGTTATATTGAGTATATAACTGGTTCTTTTGAGAGTGCAGAGGAAATTGCTAATGCTATTCATTCTGATAATGGGGATACTGTTGTTAGTTATGAAGATGCTACATTATATGGTTATCCTGGGGTTATAGTTCATACAACTTATGAAGGTCATCATTTCACCTATCGTTGTTTTGAAAAGGGTACAAATCTAATTTATATTTGTACTGATGATAATAAGGAAAATAGTAATTTGCTTTATGATACTTTCCAATTAAAAAATTAAAAAATAATTATGGGGAGAGGGTATTAGATTCACTTCTCTTTTTTTTTCTAGTTTTCTTTTCGTTTATGGTATCCATATACTAAAAGAAGTGCTATTATTATTCCAATAAAAACATATTTCATGTACTGATTTTCTGGATTTAGGATTACTTCTTTTAATGTTTGGTGTGCTTGTTGGCTTAATGATGATTCAGCACTTTTACTTGCACTATTGATATTGTAAGTGTTAGTGTTTTGGGTTAAACTCACTGAACTTGTACTTGATGATGAGCTACTAGTTGAGCTTGTAGAGTTTGTTTGATAATTTGTGTTAGTGCTAGAATTATTAGTATTTGTTTTAGTGGATGTTTTTGTATTATTTGAAATTATAGTATTATTTTTATTATCTGTTGAAGTATTAGTACTTGGTGTGACAGTTGGATTAGTGTTAGTATTTGTTGTAATCCATTTTGTTGGATTTTTTGCAAGATTATTTAGATTTACACGATCTGTCCAAGTGAAAGGGTAATCTGTACCATTTAATGGATTATTTGTACCCCAATAATTATTATCAAAATTGGTTTTTGTACTTGTTGTTTTTTCAATGTAAATATCTTGTGCACCATAACCTGCAGTATTATTCATTATTATATTATCATTTACTGTAGCTGTTGATGGTATTCCTGGTGTTTCTTCATCAATGTAAATAGCACCGGCATAGGTTCCTGCTTTATTATTTGTTATTATGCACCCGAAGACGTTTAATGGTCCGGAGGTTATGATTGCTCCACCTTGTGTTCCGGCAGTGTTATTGTTAATTGTACAGTTTCTAACGGTTAGTAATCCTGGCCAATTGTATAATGCTCCACCCCATTCACGTGCTGTATTGTTTTCAAATAAACAATATTGTACAAATGTTATTGAATAGACTCCTCCTCGAACTGCTCCACCATCACGATATGCGTAATTTTCAGTGAATATTGAATTGTATATTTCACTAGTTCCTTTGTAAGTGGTTATTGCTCCTCCATCGTGGCCAGCATAATTTCCTTTGAAATATGAATTGTTTACAAAGAGGTATCCTTTGTTTTCTAGAGTTCCTCCGTTATAAATTGCCCCACCATTTATGGTTTTTGCAGTGTTATTTATGAAAATACAATTATCAACATAAACATTTGAGGATTCTGAGTTTATAGCTCCACCAAATTCATAATTATAACCGTTAATAAATGTGATATTATTTATATGGACTGTTGATTCATTATTTATGAAGAATATTGAGCTTTCATTGTTCCCATTTATTATAATATCTTCTGGACTACCATTTCCTTGTATTGTTAAATTTTTATTTATATTTATTCCAGATTGATTATATGTTCCGGGATTAAGGTAAATAACAGTATTGTTATTCGCATTATTAACTGTATCTGCTATTGAATTAGTTGAATTAATTGTTATATTATCAGCAGAAACTGCAGGTAATGTGAATATTATTAAAATTAATAATAATCCAATTAAATAATATTTTTTCATCATATTGTGTCCTTTTTTCATGAATTTGTTCCATCTATGTTAATATATTTGCATATCAATTATATAAAATTATAAGCTCTTATTTTCTATTTTTTAATAAGAAAAAATATATTCATAATTCAATATATTAAAATATAAATAATAAATTTTAAAAGAAAAGGTTTAATGATAAAAATGGTTGAAGCTAAACAATTAAAAAAGGGTAAATTTCCAGCTCCTTTATGGTTAATGTTTCCAAATTTACCTAGAGGAACAATTGGATGGAGAATGGGTTATGGTGAAGAATATCGGATAAATTTTTTTAAAGTATTACATAATAAAATGGAATTTGAAAAATTATTCCCTGAACCATTAAATTGGAAAGATAAGTCATTTAAAGAATTTAAAAAAGAAATTCCAAGTTTAAAATTCACACCATTACTAGGAATGTGTTGGAGAAAATCAGGAAAACCAGAATATGATTTAAATAATTTAAAAGAAGATTATGCTAAAGATAATGAAGATAATATTTGGAAGAATATTAAAAACATAGAAATAGCTAATCATTTTTTGAATATAAAAAATGAGGATAAAAAAATATTATTTGCAACATGGCAGTTTTCATCAGTAGAACATGCTATATTCTCTTCTAAAGTTGATTGTTTTAAAAAAGCTAAAGTTCAGGGAGTTCCGTTAAATAATTTAAAACATTTCAAAAATAAATTCACAGAAGAAGAAGAGGAGATTTGGGATAAAATAAAATATACTGTATGTTTAAATGCATTTTATTATAAAATCATGGAAGATGAAAAATTAAAAAAACAATTATTAAATACAGGAGATAAGATTCTTGTTTATATCTCAAAAGATAATGTTTGGGGAGTGAATAAGAAGAATGGTGGAGAGAATTTACTAGGTTTTGCATTAATGGAAGTTCGAAATGAAATTAGAAGAATTACTAAAAATGAAAACCTTATAGATTGGGAGTATACAGAATACTTAACTAAAGTAGACCCCTATAATAATGATGTGTTAGGTAAAAATAAAGATCCTTATAAAATTGATTTTAATGATAAAGATAGTCCTGAGTATAAGATTTATGAATCTACCTATCATAATGTGAAATATCTTGTAAGAGATGTTAATTTATCCCCTGATTTTGAAAGTAAATATGAAGTTGGAAGAATATTACAGGAAAAAGCATTTGTGGATGCAACAGATAAGGTTGGTGGAATGGTTACAAGTCACAGATTCACTATTTTAACTAATCATATGAAGGATATTTCAGCTCATGAGCATGGAACTAATTGGAATCTTCATGTAGCCGCTGCTAATTCAAAGTTTAAAGTTTTAAATGTTTATACTTATAAAGGTAAAACTCAGATTCTTTTATTACATTTAATTGATCATTTTTGGCAAATGTTTAAGAATGATGATGATACTATTGATTCTAAATGTGTTAAATTAAGTATTAATAAGTTTCAAAAATCTGTTAATTCTAATCCTATTGCTGAAGTAACTACTAATGAATGGTTAAAGCGTTGTGAGTTTCCTATTGGCTTAAATGATAAAGGTGAGTATTGGGATTTGGAATAATTATTTTTTTATATTAATTCCAACAAAAATGTAAACTAAGAATGCTAAAATTAAAAAAAAATGGGATTTAGATTAAATGACTAATAATACTAATAATAATCATAAGAAAAAAGGTAATTATCTTAAAAATAAAATTCAAGATTTAGAGGAAACACTTGAATTGCGAGAAGGGGAGATTGATGAGTTAAATATGGAATTAGCTCAAAAGAATGAAGAGATTAATAAATTAAATTCCCATATTCTTAAAAGTAAATATGAGAAAGATAAACTTGAATATAAGTTAAAAAGTGAAATTAATAATGAAAAAGCTCATATTAAAGAATTAAATGATTTAGAAGAGAAAGTTAAGGATAAAATTATTATTATTGAAGATAAACATGATCAGGTTAAATATTTGAGAGGTTTAATTGATGAGTATAAGTCTCAGATTCAGTCTAATAGTGAGAATCTTGAGTTACAATTGCGAAAGATTGGGAAAACCTATGAAAGTTTACTTGTTCAGAAGGATAATATTATATCAAAGCAGGATGAGCGTATTGATGAGTTGATTCGTACTAATGAGCATTTGGTTAAGGCTAATAAGACTAATATGATTAGTCTTGAATTGCAGAATGAGAATTATCGTAAATTATTACGTGAAGTTTATCCTAGTTTTAACGAGTAAACTTTTATCTTTTGTTTTAAGTTTAGATTAAAAAAATATTAATATTACTTTAATATAAAGATTAATGTGTATAAGTAATAATTTTTTTTTATTTATTCTAATTTTTTTTAATTAAAATGTGAGGTATGGTTTATTTGAATTTTAATACAAATTTTGATTTTAATCAAAAAAAGATAATCGTTATTGCGGTTTTTTGTGCTAGTTTTATTATAGCTAATGTATGTACTGTTAAAATTTTAAATTTAGGATTTTGGGGACTTGTTGTTCCTGCTGGTGTTTTAATTTATCCTTTAGTTTATATTTTAACTAATGTTATGACTGAAGTTTATGGTGAGGAGTCTGCTCAAAGGATAATTGTTTTAAGTTTACTTACAAGTTTATTATTTATTGTAGTAACTACAATTATGGTTGTTCTTCCTTATCCTTCTTATTGGGCAGGACAATCTAGTGTTGGTTTTGTTTTCCTTCAAACTCCTAGAATTTTGTTAGCTTCTTGTATTAGTTATCTTTTAGGTAATTTTGCTAATGCTAGATTAACTACAATTGTTAATAGTGGTTCTAAGAAGTATTTAAGATGGAAAAATCTTGGTGCTATAGCTACTGGTGAAATTATTGATAATTTTGTTTTCATTGGTTTAGCATTTATTGGTACTGTTCCAGTTTTAGATATTGGTATTATGATTATTGTTCATTGGGTTATAATGTTGATTTGGAATGTTCTTGCACAACCATTTACTGAAATGACTGTTAGATGGGCATCTAAGGATGCTCCAAACTAAAATTTTATTAATTTTTTACTTTTTTTTACTTTTTTTTTTGATTTGGAAGTTACTTTTAATTTTTTAAATAAGGTTAATAAAGAAATCTTTTAGAACTGTTTTTTTGGGGCTTGTGAAAAAATGATATTTTAATAATGATTATAATTATTGTATTGATTTTAGTTAAGTATGCATTATCTGGTTCTAGGAGTATTTAATTAATTTATAATTCATGATAAGTTGCTTAGTGTTATTTTAAAACTCAAAAAAATTGTTGTAACTTAAAAAAATTAAATATTAAACCTCTAAATATTGTATTATATCTAAATTAAATAATAGAATTACCTATAAATATAAAAATTTATAATTAAGGAATCTAAAATTATTAGTTAATGAGTTTTCAAACAGTTGAACATTAACGGTTTAGAGACAATAACTGGTGACCCTAAAAAAGCTATCAGAAAACAAGCAATACCCATAATTATATCACATTTTATGGGATAAAATTAGCATTTATGTGTTCTATTGAATTTATTATATTAATAATTATTTTTTTTATCCTGAAGTTACTTTTAATCCTATTATACCTGCTATAACTAGTGTTAGGAAGAATAATCTTAGGACTGTTGCTGATTCTCCGAAAAATAGTATTCCAACGATTATTATGCTCACTGCACCTATTGCAGTCCAACAAGCATAAGCTGTTCCCATTGGTATTGAATTAAATGATAATGATAAGAAAACTAGGCTAAATAACATGAATATTACGGTTAATATTATAGGAACTATTTTTGTGAAACCTTCAGATAATTTGAGGGTTACAACCCATAACATTTCAAAGATTCCTGCAATTATAAGGTATATCCAAGCATTCATTTATAAAATCCACTTTAAATTCTTTAATTACTAAAATATATGCCTTTTTAATGTTAAATAAGTTATGTTTTTTTAAAAATTTTTTTCTCAGATTTTTATTATATCAGATATATTTATATACCTGATTTTTTAAATTACTAAAATAACCAAGATATCTAAAAATTTAGGAGGATAATTAGTGACAACAACAAGAATATATAAAGGATTTCAAACAGTAGTTCCTTCAGATATTAGGAAAAAAATAGATTTAAAACAAAATGACAAATTAGATTGGGGTATAGATTCTAATGGGGATATAAAAATTAAAGTAAAGAAAGAAAAAACATTAGATGATCTATCAGGATTAATTTCATTGCCTTATGAAACAGATGCAGTTGAACTTAAAAAGAAATCTCAACGAGGAGAATTATAATAAAAATGTTATTTATAGATTCTAGCTATTTAATAGCATTATTAATAAGCACAGATAAAAAACATCCTAGAACAAATGATTTAAATCAGGAATTAACTGAAAAAAAGATTATTAATAACACAGTATTAAGTGAAGTTTTAAATAGTCTTACAAAATTTGGAGGTAAAAAGGGAAAATTAATATTCAATTTAATCAATGAAACTTTTGAAATTGAATATTTAAATAAACAAGATTATCAAGAAGCTATGGATATTTATTTAAAATATGATGGTTCGATAAATTATTCTGATTGCACTATACTAAAAACAATGGAAAAAAAGAATATAAATAAAATTGTAAGTTTTGATTCAGATTTTGATAAAGTTAATGGAATAGTTAGAATTCATTAAATTTGTAAAATATTCCATTATCCTTTTATTCTAAAGTTATTCTCTTTAAGATGTTAAAAGCAACTAACTCACTAAGACTAATTACCAAGAGTGCTAGGTATACTATAGTACCGCCTATTTCATCTATTTCAATTTGTCCGATTAAAGAACATACTAAAGCTAATAATACTAGAATATTACCAATTAATAATATTCTTGAAAAGTATAAGAGTCCTATTGTGAATTTTGATTCAATTTCCTCATAAGTTTCTTTATAAAATTTAACTAATTTTCCTAAAATGATTATATTAATTAATCCAATAATTATTGTAATGCATATTATAATATGATTGGCTAATATTATACTGTTTACATCCATTTTTTCTTTACCTTCCATTAAATTTAATTTTTATTTCTTTTTGATTTTTGAAATAATCTCTTCAAAAACTGGATAATTTTCTTCCATTTTATCAGTTAAGAAATAGAGTTTACCATAACTATCATCTAAAGTGTAAATTATATTATTTTCATGTAAAATTTTAAGGTGATGCTGAATTGTTTTATAATCAAGATTTAATTCGGTTGCTAATTGGTTTGCATTATAAGGTTGGTTGTGGAGCTCTTCGATTATTCTAGCTCTATTAATACCTCCTCTTTTAGCTGTAATTAGCCACCATAATAATTTTTCAACATGATTCATAAGTATGATAGTTTCCTTTTTTTTTATAATCAAAATTATATATTAACTTAATAATTTAATAAAATTTACTCTTTTTTTTTATTGTTTTTTCCATTCTCTTAAATCTTTAATTTGCTTTTTATATTTCCAATATTTAAATACTTCTTGATCTTTTTTAATTTGGGATAATTTTTTTGCAATTGAGGTTCTTGCTTTAATTTCTATTTGATCATTTAATTGTGGTAATGATTCAATTTCATACTTGTTTTTTAATGCTTGAAGGATTAAATAATCAGCAATGTGAGGATTTTTAGGTAATAATGGGCCGTGTAAGTAGCTTCCAATTAGGTTTTTATATATTATTCCTTCTCCATGGTCAATTCCATTATTTCCATGACCTACTTTTACTGTTCCAAAAGTTTTGTAGTTATGGTAGGTTCTTCCGCCATGATTTTCGAATCCAACAACAATTTTAGGTGTTAAGTTTAGATTGTTTTCAATTAGTATGTTTCCAATAAATCTGTCAGGTTTAGATTCTGTTTTTATGTCTAATAATTCTAAACAGGGAATGTTTTTGCCATTTGCATCGTAATAATCGTTACCTAACATTTGGTAGCTTCCACAAATTGCTAAGATTACTCCATTGTTCTCTATGAAGTTTTCAAATTTTTTTCTTTTTTCAATTAAGTGTTTTGAGACTATTGTTTGTTGATTATCAGATCCACCTCCGATTATTATCATGTCAATTTCATCATCTTTCATTGTTAAATCGGTTCCTAATGTTGAGATTATTTGATTGACTTTTATTCCTCTCCATTGGCATCTTTTAGTGATGGAAATGAGGTTGCCTATGTCTCCATACATATTTAGTATTTCGGGTACATGTTTACTATATTTAATTCCATTTTTGAATCATCAACTAATTATTTTGTTTTTATTTTAGAGTTCTTGCTTGTTTTTTCATTAATATTCTTCTAGCTTCAGGCATTCCAGTAAATGTACCAATGATGTAAGGTTTTTTCTCTTCTTTTAATATGTGATTTATTGGATTTTCAATGTCGAATCTGTCTTTGCTTTGATAGATTTTTATTTTTGAAAGAGGGAAACCTGTATATTTTAATCTTACCGCGGCATCTTCTGCTCTTGTCCCGGCACAGTAAAAGTTTGATATATTAGGTATTTGTAATATTTTTTCGAAGTTAGCATCCCAAATCCATGAGATATCCTCACCATCTGCAGGGTAATCATTTAATATAAACATTATTGATTTTTCATTAGGGTTTATGCTGAATGTGGTTAATGATTCAGTTAATCCTATTGGGTTTTTACTTAAAACAAGAAGGATTTCTTTCTCGTTAATGGTTATTTTTTCCATTCTTCCGAGTTTATATGTAAAATTTGCTATTTTATTTTTTATTGTTTCGTAAGTTAATCCTAATTCTTTTGCTAAGCTTATAACTGCTAGGCAATTGTATAAATTATATGTTCCAATTAGAGTGGTTTTGAAATTTCTTATTTCATTTTTATGTGTTACTGTGAATTGGTATTGGTCTTTTAATGTTTTCATGGATTTTATAGTGTAATCTGAATTGGGGTTTGTTGTTTTACATTTGGGGCATTGGTATTGGCCAGTATTTCCATAATTCACGTAATCATATTTTAATCTAGTTCCACATATTGGGCAGAATACTGATTCTTGTACTTCAACATTTTTTGTTGAATTTTCTGTTTTACAGTGGCTGTAATAAATTTTAGGATTAGGTAAATCATTAAAGTATAAGCAGGAAGGATTATCAGAGTTTAATATTAAAATTGTTTCATGGTTTTTTATAGAGTCATGAACTTTTTTAATGGTGTTTTCAACTTCACCGTATCTGTCTAGTTGATCTCTGAAAAAATTAGTTATTAATATATAATCTGGTTTTATTTCACTGGTAATTTGGGGCATTGTGCCTTCATCTACTTCGAATATTCCATAATCATAATGATTGTGAGTGTTTGTG
>Ga0116193_1001216_pt1 | contig 22083 bp, 19 predicted proteins | sample AD_UKC115_MetaG_FD_89892 | JGI IMG/M metagenome (GOLD analysis project Ga0116193, IMG submission 89892) | Active sludge microbial communities of municipal wastewater-treating anaerobic digesters from Hong Kong - AD_UKC115_MetaG | ecosystem: Engineered > Bioreactor > Anaerobic > Digestate... | reverse complement strand
TGGTGTGGTTGTTGATGTGCGAAGCAATGTCGCGCTTGCCGGCCAGGGGGGCGGAAAAGTCGGCATACCAGATGCCATGTTTTGCGGCGCCACGGGGAATAAAGATGCTTTCGCGCAGGCCCGCGTAGTTCTGCCAAAAGTGGCCCAGGGCATCGACTTCGCTGACTGGCACGCCGCCGTGCAGATGGGCGCGCACGTCATGCGGCTCCGGCGGCGGGGCGTTGTCCACATAGCGGCGGATGTTGCAGTTGTAGTCTTCCGTCTTGATGTCGGCCACCGGCACACGTTTGGCGTAACCGTCGATGTTCTTGCCATCGCGGTAGGCGTGCACGATCTTGTCAATGTCTTCCGGACGCAGGTGGTTTTGCGCCTTGCCCTCGCGGTATTCGCGGTCGGCATTGATGAAGAGCACGTGATCGCGCTGCTGGGCACCTTCCTTGTTCAGCACCAGGATGCAGGCCGGGATGCCGGTGCCGTAGAACAGGTTGCTGGGCAGGCCAATGACGGCCTCGAGGTAACCCCGGTCGATGAAGTACTGGCGCGCCTCGCGCTCCTCACCGCCACGGAACAGCACGCCGTGCGGCATGACAGTGGCCATGCGGCCATTGCTCTTGAGCACGGCCAGCATGTGCTGCACAAACATCAGGTCGGCCTTTTTGCCTTTTTCCGGCATCCAGACGTGGAAGCGGCCAGGGTAGGCGATGGGCTCCTTCTTCTTCGCGCCGCTGCCGTCGTCCTTGGATTTGGTCTTGGCGTAGTTCTGGCTGAAGGGCGGATTGGCGAGCACACGGTCGAAGCGGCGCAGCTCGTTGTTTTCGTCTTTGTGCTGCGGGTCGGCCAGGGTGTCGGCGTTGCGGATGTCGGCGTGCGAGATGCCGTGCAGCAGCATGTTCATCTTGCAGATGGACCAGGTGGTGCCCATCTTTTCTTGCCCGTTGAGTGACAACTCGGCAGCATCGGCCCCACATTCGCGAAGGTAGTCGCGGGCCTGGATCAGCATGCCCCCCGACCCAACGGTCGGGTCGTACACGCTCATGTTTTCTTTGGGGTCGCAGATTTCGACGCAGATGCGTACGACCTCGGCCGGGGTGTAGAACTCGCCCGCCTTCTTGCCCGCCGAATCGGCAAAGTGCTTGATCAGCCATTCATAGGCGGCACCGAGCAGATCGGGGAACTCGAAATCATCGTCCCGCAGCGGGATCTTTTCGAAGTTCTGGATGAAGTCGACCAGGGTGTCGTCATCCAGCGTGTTCTGGCCGATCTTGCGGTTGAAGTTGATGGTGCCCTTGAGCACGTCCTGCAGGGCGTCGGCGTTTTCTTCTTCCAGGGCTTCCAGCGCTTTGTTGAGCGTGGAGCCGACGTTTTCCTTGACGTGCTTGAGGGCTGGTTGTGTGTTGCCAGCATCGTCGACCCACGGGTCGTTCCAGCGGGCACGCGGTGGCACGTAAAAATACTTGCCCGAATACTGATCCGGGTCTTCAAGGTTGAGGGCGATGTCAGCCTCAGACAGACCCGCCGCCTTGCCTTCCTTCTTGATCTCTTCCCGACGCTGATCGAAAAGATCGCTGGCGCGCTTGAGGAACAGCATGCCGAAGATGTATTCCTTGTACTCGCTGGCATCCATGTTGCCGCGCAGGTCATCGCACGCCGTGAGCAGCAGGCTTTCCAGGCGGGCGAGTGTGAGTTTGGCGGATGGCATAGTTCAGTCTGTTTTTGTTTCGATTTTGCTGGTGACTCCGTGTGCCGTGCTTGTAACGGATTTGTTGCAAGTGGGCTGCGGGGGTAATCGGTTCGGGGTGCGCTCAACCATCCTCACGAATCTGGCGCCCAGTGAGCTTGAGGAACAAATCCTCCAGGTTCGCCGGCCGGTGCAGCGTGCGCAGGTGCGGGTGCTGCAGCAGCGCGTCCAGCAGCGGGCGCGCTTCGCGGGTGTAGAAGAACACCGTCTCGCCGCTGACCTCGGTGCGCGCCGCCAGGGCCAGCAGGGCAGCGTCCTGCGCCAGCGCCAGGGCGCCCGCGCCGTACACCTCCACCACCTCGGGTTCCAGGTGCTCGGCGATGAGGGCGCGCGGCGCGCCCTCGGCGATCTTGCGGCCGTGGTCGAGCACCAGCAGGCGCGAGCACAGGCGCTCGGCCTCGTCCATGAAGTGCGTGGTCAGCAGGATGGAGGTGCCCGCCTGCACCAGACGCTGCAGCCGTTCCCACATTAGGTGGCGCGCCTGCGGGTCCAGGCCGGTGGTGGGCTCGTCGAGCAGCAGCAGGCGCGGCTCGTTCACCAGCGCGCGCGCCAGCGACAGGCGCCGCTTCATGCCGCCCGAGAGTTCGCCGGGCTTGGCATGCGCCTTGTGTGTGAGCGCGGCAAATTCCAGCAGGCGTGGCGCGCGCTCGTCCATCACCCGTGCGCCCAGGCCGAAATAGCGGCCGAACACCCGCAGGTTCTCCAGGCAGGTGAAGTCGGGGTCGAGCGAATCGAACTGCGTCACCACGCCGATCTCGGCCTTGATGGCCAGGGCGTCGCGCGGCATCTGCAACAGAGGGCCGCCAACGGGCTGGTAATGGATGCTGCCGCCGTCGGGCGTGGTCAGGCCCAGGCACATGCGGATGGTGGTGGTTTTGCCAGCGCCATTGGGGCCGATGACGCCCAGGCATTCGCCCGGTTCGATGGCGAACGATACGTCGTTCACCACGGTGCTGTCGCCGTAGGTTTTGCGCAGGTCTTGGGCTTGTAGCAGGGGTGCGGTCATGCGGCCAGGGCAGGGGATGCAGGGGGCGTTGCGGTGGAGGCAGCCAGCACCAGGCGGTCACGGCCCTCGGCCTTGGCCTGGTACAGCGCGGTGTCGGCGCGGGCGCGCAGGGCTTCGAGGCTGGTGTCGTCAGGCCCCAGCAGGGCCAGCCCGGCGCTCAGGCGCACGGGTTCGTCCATGTCGGGAGTGTTCAGGGTTTCCAGCGCCTGGCGCAGGCGTGCAAACAGGCTGCGCGCGGCGGACTCGCTGCTGTAGGGCAGCAGAACGGCAAATTCCTCGCCGCCCATGCGTGCGGCAATGTCGCTGCGGCGCAGCGTGAAGCGCAAGGCGCTGCCCAGTTCGCGAATGACCAGGTCACCGGTTTCGTGGCCGTAGCGGTCGTTGACATGCTTGAAATGGTCCAGGTCCAGCATCACCAGGCCCAGCGGCAGTCCATGGCGCTTTGCATGGCTCCACAGCGGGGTAGCGTGGCTGTCCCAGCCCCGGCGGTTGAGCAGTCCGCTGAGCGGGTCGGTCTGGGCCTGCAATTGCAGTTCGGCTTCGGCCTCGGTGCGCCAGGCCACCAGCACAGCCACGTTGGCCAGCACCATGGCGGCGTTGCTGGCCAGCATGGCCAGCATGTTGATGGGGTGCGGGGCCGTGAAGCTGGGGTACTGCTCGGTGAAGAAGGCCCCCAGAATGCCGCGCAGCGTGGTGAAGCCTGCGAGCACGAGCAGGCCCACCATGATCACCCAGCGCCAACGCCCCGACATGGCCGAGGCCGGGTGCAGGCAGGCCTGCGCCACCAGCACCAGTTGCAGGGCCAGCATGAAGTTGGTCCAGCCCACGCGCAGGGGGTAGCTGTCAAAGCTCAAAAAATAGCCGATGGGCGTGAGCACGCACACCACTGCCAGCAGGCGACCCCAGCGCCGCGGCCCCAGCCACGCCCCCAGGGCGCGGAACATCCACCACTCGCCCAGGCCCATGCAGGAGACGGAAGTCACCGACAGCGCCCGGTCCAGCCAATGGCCGGAGAACTGCTCGGAGCTGATCATCAGCAGCCAGCCCAGGGCCTGCATGATGAGTGCGCTGCGTGCAAACCAGGCGCCCCGGCTGAGTTGGCGCCCCATGATGAAGGGCAAGGTCCCCGCCGTCAGCGCGAGGTTGACCACGTTCACGATCAGCAGGGTGGTGACGTCCAGATTCATACCAGGTGCGCAAGGCTCACTGGAAGGCCACTTCAGCAAAACTGCGCAGCTTGCGGCTGTGCAGGCGCTGAACACCACCATCGCGCAGGATGTCGATGGCCCGCATGCCGATGCGCAGATGCTGGTCCACGCGCTCGCGGTAGAAATGGTTGGCCATGCCGGGCAGCTTGATCTCGCCGTGCAGCGGCTTGTCGCTCACGCACAGCAGGGTGCCGTAGGGCACGCGAAAGCGAAAGCCGTTGGCGGCGATGGTGGCGCTTTCCATGTCCAGCGCCACCGCGCGGCTCTGGCTGAAGCGGCGCTGGGGCAGGTTGTCGGGCAGCAGCTCCCAGTTGCGGTTGTCGGTGCTGGCCACGGTGCCGGTGCGCATGATGCGCTTGAGTTCGTCGCGGCCCATGCACGTGACGTCGGCCACGGCCTGCTCCAGCGCCAGCTGGATCTCCGACAGCGCCGGAATGGGCACCCACAGCGGAAGCTCCTCGTCGAGTACATGGTCTTCGCGCACATAGGCGTGGGCCAGCACGTAGTCGCCCAGTTGCTGGGTGTTGCGCAGGCCGGCGCAGTGGCCCAGCATCATCCAGGCGTGCGGGCGCAGCACGGCGATGTGGTCGGTGATGGTCTTGGCATTGGCCGGGCCCACGCCGATGTTGACCATGGTGATGCCACTCGCATCCTTGCGCACCAGGTGGTAGGCGGGCATTTGCGGCAGGCGCGGCGGCGCGGCGCCCAGCTCATCGCCCGCCTCGGCACTCAGGCCCGCGCGGCGTGTGACCACGTTGCCGGGCTCGATGAAGGCGATGTACTCGCTGTCCGGCTTGGCCATCTCGGCGTGGCCCAGGCGCACGAACTCGTCGATGTAGAACTGGTAGTTGGTGAACAGCACGAAGTTCTGGAACCACTCGGGCTGCGTGCCCGTGTAGTGGCGCAGGCGGTGCAGCGAGTAGTCCACGCGCGGCGCGGTGAACAGCGACAGCGGCTGCGCGTCGCCGGGGCGGGGCTGCCAGGTGCCGTTGGCGATGCCGTCGTCCATGGCCGTGAGGTCGGGCAGGTCGAACAAATCGCGCATCAGCAGGCGGCGCTGGGCACTGAGCTGGCCTTCCACATGGTCGTGCTCGGCAAACGAGAAGTGGATGGGAATGGGCTGGCTGCTGGTGCCCACCTCCAGCTCCACACCATGGTTCTTGCGCAGCAGGCGGAACTGCTCCAGGTAGTAGTTGGCAAACAGGTCGGGCCGGGTGAGCGTGGTTTCGTAGCGGCCGGGGCCTTCCACAAAACCATAGGCCAGCTTGGTGTCGGCGCGGGCGTTGGTGCTGGTTTGCACACGCACAAAGGGGTAGAACGCGCGCACGGGCTGCTCAAGGGTGTCCCCAGCCACATAGCGCTGCATGGTCTGGCGCAGGTGCCCGATCTGCTGCTGGTAGATGCGCTGCACCTGGGCCAGGGCTTCGGCCGGGTCGGTGTGGCGGGTGGGGGCGATGAAGTCGGCGATCAAAGGCATGGAGCTATTGTCCACGTCCCGGCGCATCGGATGTGACAGCAGACTGCGGGCGCGACAGCCACTCCAGCGTCTGCTGTGCGTCCAGCGGGCGCGACACGAGGAAGCCTTGCACCATGTCGCAGCCAAGCTGGCGCAGCAGCTCCTGCTGCGCGGGGGTTTCCACGCCCTCGGCCACGGTGCGCAGCTGCAGGCTGTGGCCCATTTGCACGATGGCGGTGACGATGGCCACGTCGTCGGCGTTGTCCGGGATGTCGGTGACGAAGGAGCGGTCGATCTTGAGCTTGTTCAGCGGGTAGCGCTTGAGGTAGTTGAGCGAGGAGTAGCCAGTGCCGAAGTCGTCGATCGAGACGCCGACCCCCAGCGTTCGCAGGGCTTGAAGGGTCAAGAGCACCTGTTCGGCGTCCTGCATGAGCACGGTTTCGGTCAGCTCCACTTCCAGAAAGCGCGGCTCCAGTCCCGTCTGGCGCAGCACGGCGGCGACTTCGGTCGCCATGTCACGCTGACGGAACTCCAGCGCAGAGAGATTGACCGACACCGGCACCGGCGCCAGCCCCTGGTCCTGCCAGGCCTTGAGCTGGCGGCAGGCCTCCAGCATGACCCAGCGCCCGATGGGGGTGATGAGCCCACGCGACTCGGCAAAACCGATGAAGTCGTCCGGCCTGACCAGGCCGCGCTCGGGGTGCTGCCAGCGCACCAGTGCCTCCAGCGCCTGCAGCGAGCCGTCGTGCAGGCTGACCTGGGGCTGGTAGTGCAGCACAAAGGCGCCTGTGGCGATGGCCTCGCGCAGTTGCCGCTCCTGCTGCAACACCTGCATGGCGCTGCCGTCCATGCCGGGCTGGAAGAACTGGCGGTTGCCACGCCCGCTTTCCTTGGCGTGGTACATGGCGGCATCGGCGCAGCGCAGCAGCACTTCGCTGCGGGTGCCGTCCTCCGGGAACAGGCTGATGCCGATGGAGGGCGATACCGTGACCGGCACATGCTCCAGCGGGAACACCGACTGCATGGCCTGCAGCAGCTTGTCGGCCACCAGGGCGGCCTCGTCGGCGTGGTGGATGTCGGTGAGTACGATGACAAACTCGTCCCCACCCAGGCGCGCCACGATGTCGGCACTGCGCACGCAGCGCGTGAAGCGGTGCGCCACCTCGCACAGCAACTGGTCACCGGCATGGTGGCCCAGCGAGTCGTTCACGGTCTTGAAGTGGTCCAGGTCGATGAACAGCACGGCCAGGTGGCGGTTGGCCTGCTGGGCTTGCGCGATCTGGCGTTCGAGCTGCTCCATCAGGTGGCGGCGGTTGGGCAGCTCGGTGAGTGCGTCGTGCAGCGCGAGGAAGGCCTCGCGCTCCTCCACCTTCTTGCGTGCGCTGATGTCGCGGGCCACCACGATGCGGTAGTCGCCGTGCAGCTGCGGCATGGTCTTGCCCACCACCTCCACCGGAATGTTGTGCCCGTCCTTGTGCGTGATGGCCACTTCGTAGGGATGCTCGGAGCCGCTGCGGGTGTATTCCAGCGCAATGGATCGGTATTCCGGGTGAATGAAGCTGAAGATGGACAGGCCCAGGACTTCGTGCAGCGGGTAGCCGGTCAGGCGCGTCAGCGCCTCGTTGCCGTCGATGATGATGCCGTCTCGATGGAAGACGATGGCCTCGTCCGTCGCTTCGGAGAACTTGCGCATGCGCTCTTCGCTTTGGCGCACCATGCTTTCGGCGCGCCAGCGTTCGGTGATGTCGTTGATCAGCACAAAGGCGCCCACAGGGTCTGCCTGGCCCTCGAAGTGCGGAATCAGGTTGACCTCAATCATGCGGCTCTCGCCGCTGGGCAGCGTCTGCTCGCGCGTGTACTTGACGCGCTCGCCCTGCATGCAGCGATCCACATGGGGGCGGATGGCTTCCCAGGCCCGGCTGCCAATGGCCTGCTCTACGGTGAGCCCCAGGATGGATTGCGTGGAATGCCCGTTGTACGCCGCATAGCCCTGGTTGGCAAAACGGCACTGCAGGCGCGGCAGTTCGTAGTACGCCATGAGCGCTGGCACTGAATCCGCAATGAGGCGCAGCAGTGCGTCGTCCTGGTACGCCCTGGGCAGTGCAGCGGTGGCGGTAGAGGGCTCGGACATGGGTTCCAGGCAGAGGGCTTGGGTGGGTGCGTGACAGCGCAGGTTTCTGTTATAGCCCATTGCCAGGCCTTTGCCCATGCTGCACCGCAACGCAGTCGGAAGACTTTTTTCTGGCACGATGACAAGTTGCACACGACACACGAGGTTATGCAGGCAAGCAGTGATTTTTCTGCCGCCATGGCGGTGCTGGCCAGTGCACTGGGCTGTGGGCTGCTCATGGGCATCGAGCGCGAACGGCGCAAGGGAGACGGGCCGTTCCGTTCGCTGGCGGGGGTGCGTTCGTTCGCGCTGGCCGCGCTCAGCGGCGCGGCGGCAGCGTTGATCGGCTCCACGGCGCTGGTGGCCGTGGTGGGCGTGTTCATTGCGGCGCTGGCGGTCACGGCCTATGCGCGCGACCGCTCGGGCGATCCTGGCGTGACGACCGAGATCGCCCTGCTGCTGGCCTACCTGATCGGCGTGCTGTGCGCGCGCGACCAGGTGCTTGCCGCCGCGCTGGCCGTGGCAGCCACGGGGCTGCTGGCGGCGCGCGACGGCCTGCACCAGTTCTCGCGCGACTGGTTGCAGCCGGGCGAGGTGCGCAGCGGCCTGATCCTGGCGGCGCTGCTGCTGCTGGTGGCGCCGCTGGTGCCCAATGAAGCGCTGTGGCAGGGGCTGCTGAACCCGCATGTCGTCATGCGCCTGCTGCTGGTGCTGCTGGTGATCCAGTCGCTGGCGCACGTGGGCCGTCGCCTGCTGCAGGCACGCCAGGCCATGGCGCTGTCGGCGCTGGCTTCGGGGTTTGTCTCCAGCACGGCCACCATCGCCAGCCTGGGCATGGAGGCGCGCGAGGGCACCGTGGCCGTGCGCGCGCAGGCGGGCGCGGCCGTGCTCTCGTGTGTGGCCACCATGGCGCAGATCGTCGTGGTGGCTGCCGCCGTGCAGCCCGCCTGGCTGGCGCGGCTGTGGGCGCCAGCGCTGGCTGGGGCCGTGGTGGCAGGGGCCTGGGGCTGGTGGCGGGTGCGTGGTGCGACGGGCGGCCCGGAGGATGGGACGACCCGTCCTCAACTCCCGCCCGACACGGCCATGTTCAAGTTGCGCGACGCGGCGCTCATCGCCGCCTTGCTGACGGCCGTGCAACTGGGCGTGCAGCTGCTCACGCGCTGGCAGGGCGACGCCGGCATGCTGGCGGGCGCGCTGCTCGCCGCGCTGGCCGATGTGCACGCCGCCACGGCGGCCCTGCTGGTGCAGGGCGGCCCCGCCAGCACCATGGCGCCGGCCGTGGCGCAGGCCCTGATGGCGGCGCTGCTGGTCCATGCCGGCAGCAAGAGCGCGGTGGCGCTGGCCAGCGGCGGCTGGCGGTACGCGCTGGCCGTGGCACCGGGCATCGTGGCGCATACGCTGGCCTTCGTGGGGGTGATGGCGCTGTGGGGGTGATGGCGCTGTGGGGGTGACGGCCCTGGCACGCCGGGCCGGATAATCCTGCCCATGACTTCCCAAGACCACCAAGCCGGCGCGGCCTTCAGCACGCTGGCCCTGGGCGCCGCCCAGCTCGCCAACCTGCAGCAGCTCGGTTACACCCAGATGACCCCCATCCAGGCGGCCAGCCTGCCGCTGGCGCTGCGGGGCCAGGACCTGATTGCCCAGGCCAGCACCGGCAGCGGCAAGACGGCCGCCTTCGGCCTGGCCCTGCTGGCGCGCCTGAACCCGCGCCGTTTCGCCGTGCAGGCGCTGGTGCTGTGCCCCACGCGCGAGCTGGCCGACCAGGTGGCCACCGAGATCCGCCGCCTGGCGCGCGCCGAGGAGAACATCAAGGTCGTGACCCTGTGCGGCGGCGTGCCGCTGCGCGGCCAGATCGCCAGCCTGGAGCACGGCGCGCACATCGTGGTGGGCACGCCCGGCCGCGTGATGGACCACCTGGAGCGTGGCAGCCTGACGCTCGAAGCCCTGAACACCCTGGTGCTCGACGAGGCCGACCGCATGCTCGACATGGGCTTCTTCGACGACATCGCCACCGTGGCGCGCCAGTGCCCCAAGGAGCGCCAGACGCTGCTGTTCTCGGCCACCTACCCGGAGGGCATCGCCAAGCTCAGCGCGCAGTTCATGAAGAACCCGCAGCAGGTCACGGTGCAGGCACAGCATGCCGAGGCCAAGATCGAGCAGCGCTGGTACGAGGTGAAGGATTCTGAGCGCCTGCACGCGGTGTCGCTGCTGCTGGGGCACTTCCGGCCCGAGTCGTCCATCGCGTTCTGCAACACCAAGCAGCAGTGCCGCGACCTCGTGGCCGTGCTGCAGGCGCAGGGCTACAGCGCGCTGGCGCTGTTTGGCGAACTGGAGCAGCGCGAACGCGACCAGGTGCTGGTGCGCTTCGCCAACCGCAGCTGCTCGGTGCTGGTGGCCACCGACGTGGCGGCGCGCGGGCTGGACATCGCCGACCTGGCCGCCGTCATCAACGTGGACGTGACGCCCGACCCCGAGGTGCACATCCACCGCATCGGCCGCACTGGCCGGGGCGACGCCGAGGGCCTGGCGCTGAGCCTGGCGAGCATGGACGAGATGGGCAGCGTGGGCAAGATCGAGCAGCTCCAGGGCCGCGAGTCGCGCTGGTACCCGCTGGCCGAGCTCACGCCCACGGGCAGCGGCCCGCTGGTGCCGCCCATGGCCACGCTGCAGATCATCGGCGGGCGCAAGGAGAAGATCCGCGCCGGCGATGTGCTGGGTGCGCTCACCGGCGAGATGGGCTTCACGCGCGAGCAGGTCGGCAAGATCAACGTGAACGACTTCTCCACCTACGTGGCGGTGGACCGCGCCATCGCCGCGCAGGCGGTGCAGCGCCTCAACAGCGGCCGCGTGAAGGGCAAGAGCGTCAAGGCGCGGCTGGTGACCGACGGCGAATTTTCTGAATGAAATTGGCCTGTAGCGCTTATCCAATAAGCGCTGGTAGCTACCAATTCAATAGCGTTCCACACCTTCAAGGGCGCGCGCCGGCGGCCTCCAGCATCTTCACCATGGCCGTGTAGCCGCGCTGGCGCGCCAGCTGCAGCGGCTTGTTGCCGTGGCGGTCGGCGAGTTGGGTGCTGGCGCCCGCTTCCAGCAGCGCCTGCAGCGTGGCCTGGTGGCGCGCCCCGCCGTCGCCGAGCACGATGGACTCGATCAACGCCGTCCAGTGCAGGTTGTTCACATGGTCCAGCGGCGCGCCGGCCGCGATGAGCTGGCGCACCACGCCCGCGTGCCCCAGGTGGGCGGCGGCGATCAGCGCCGTGCCGTCGTAGCGGCTGGTCACCTGCTTCGCGCTGGCGCCCAGCTGCAGCAGCAGGCGCAGCGTGTCCTCGTCATCGGCCACGGCGGCGATGGTGACGGCGTCGTAGCGGTCGTTCTCCAGCAGGTCGAGCGCCGCGCCGGCCTGTGCCAGCAGGCGCACCGCCTCGCGCTGGCGCGCGAAGGTGGCCACGTGCAGCGGCGTGCGCCCGTGGGGGTCGCGTGCGTTCAGCGTGTTGGCGTCGGGCCGCCCGGCCAGCAGGCGCTGCAGCGCTGCCACATCGCCACGCGCGGCGGCGGCGTGCAGGCCCCGGTAGGCGGCGATCTCGCTGGCCGTGGGCGGCACCTGGGCGCCGGCCGACGGTGCCAGAGCCAGGCCAGCGGCCAGGATGGCGCCTGCCAGGGCATGCCGTACCAAGCGGTATGCGCTGCGGGCCATGGCTTACTTCAGCTGATCCTGCACCTTGGCGAGGGCCGCCATGGCGCACTGTTCATCGAGGTGGCCGCCGGGAGCGCCACCCACGCCCACGGCGCCGATGACTTCGTTGCCCACCTTCACCGGAACGCCGCCGCCCAGCAGCAGGTAGCCGGGGATCTGGCCCAGGTTGGCCGCGGCGGGGTTCTTCTGCGCACCTTCCATGATGGCCAGCGTGGTGTTCTTGGCCGAGGCCGAGGTGTAGGCCTTCAGGCGGCTGGCCTCCAGCGTGTGCGGGCCGGCGTTGTCGGCGCGCTGCACGGCGCGCACGGTGCCGGCGCGGTCCACCACGGTGGCCGTCACGTTGTAGCCGCCGGCGGTGCAGGCGGCGACGGTGTGCGCGGCGATCTGGTTGGCCAGGTCGAGCGACATATTGCGCTCGGTGCGCACGCCTTCGGCGCTGGCGGCCGTGGCGATGAAGGCGAGGGCGAAGGCGGTGGTCTTGAAGGCGTGGTGCATGGCGTTCTCCGGTGTGTGTGCTTCGGCGCCACCCGTTGCGGCGCCGTGGGAGCACTGTAGAAAAAGCCGCCGCGCCTCGCCATGCGGACGGCTACGCGCAGGGCTCCGTAGAAATACTGAGGAGGCAACCCCCTGTGGCGCTGCGCGCCTCCATGCGGCCGCCAGAGACGGCAACCCTTCGGGGACGTCCAAGCCTGCGCAGGCAGGCTTGGAGCCGCGCCCCTCAGCCCCTTCTCTGGCATCGCTGCGCGATGGGGAAGGGGGACGCTCCCAGCGCCCGCACGTGGGAATGCTGGCGGCCCTTGCGCGGCGGTCACTGGTGAAGTCAACAGTGTTTCACGGGTCTGGGTGGGTATCTACGAGCGCGGCGTAGCGCCGGATGAGCTGGGCCAGAGAGTCCACGCCCAGCTTGGCGAACAGGTTGGCGCGGTGCGTTTCCACGGTACGGGGCGAGAGTTCGAGCGCGCGGCCGATCTCCTTGTTCGTCAGCCCTTCGACGATCAGGCCCAGCACCTCGCGCTCGCGCGCCGAGAGCTGGGCGTGGCGTTCGCGTGCCTGCTGGTCGGCCTGGTGGCGCTCGCGCGAGCGCACATGCTGGCGCACGGCGTTCTGCAGGGCCTCGATGAGCACCTCGTCGTGCACGGGCTTTTCGAGGAACTCGGCCGCGCCGGCCTTGAAGGCGCGGCGGCACATGTCCACCGTGCCGTGGCCGGTGAGCAGGACCACGGGCTGGTCCGCGCCCTGGGCCTGGAGCTGTTCCAGCACGGCCAGGCCGCTGGTGCCGGGCATGCGCACGTCGAGCACGATGGCGCCGATGCTGGCGCGGTCGAACCCGGCCAGGAAGGCCTGCGGATCGGCCCAGGCCTGCACGCGCAGGCCCACGGTGGCGATGAGCAGGGCCAGGCCCTCGCGCACGGCGGCGTCGTCGTCCACGAGGTGGATGAGGGGCGAGAGGGACGGGGCGCTGTCGTTCATGGCTTGGAGGTGGCGGCGGGCAGGCGGAGCACGAAGGCCGCGCCCCGGCCGTTGCCGGGGGCGAGCTGGAGGCTGGCGCCCATGGCCTGGGCCAGGCTTTCGCACAGCGGCAGGCCCAGGCCGAGGCCGCCTGCGCGCGTGGTGTAGAAGGGCTCGAACAGGCGCTCGCGCGCCTCGGGCGGGATGCCCGGGCCGTGGTCGCGCACGGTGAGCTGCACCTGGCCGGGGGTGGGTGCGGTGAGGTGCAGTTCCAGCCGGCGCTCGGCGGCAGGCACCTGTTCCAGCGCCTGCAGCGCGTTCACCACGAGGTTGTGCACGATCTGCTGCAGCGCCACGGGTTCGGCGAGCACGGCGGGCAGGTTGGGCTCGGCGTGCACCTCGGGCACTACGGCGTGGGCGCGGCATTCGGGTTCCAGCAGGTGCAGCGCGTCGTGCACGGCGGCGGGCAGCTGCAGCGGCTGCGCCTGGCCGGCAAGGTCGGGCCGCTCGACCAGGCGGCGCAGCCGGCCCACCACGTCGGAGGCGCGGCGCGCCTGCTCCACGGCGCGCGCCATGGCGGTGCGCGCGGTCTCCAGGTCGGGCGGGTCGTCGCCCAGCAGGCGCTGCGCGGCCTGCGTGCCCGAGAGCAGCGCGGTGAGGGGCTGGTTGAGCTCGTGCGCCATGCCGGCGGCGAGCTCGCCCAGGGTGTTCAGGCGCGCCACCTGGCCCAGGCGCAGCAGCTCCTCGGCACGCCGGCGCGCCACGCGGTGGCGCCACAACATGCGCATGGCCACGGCGGCGGCGGCGGTGGCCGCGCACCAGCCCAGCATGGCGAACCACGGCAGCTCGTCCCAACCGACCACGCGCCGTGCCACGACATCGAGGGGCTGGCTCGGCGAGGCCAGGGTCTTGCGAAAGCCGTAGGTCCAGCCGTGCGCCGGGAGGTGGCCGCTCTGGATGGTGAAGGTCTGGCCGGCGTGCTCCAGCGTCACGCGCACCGGGCTGGCGGCGCGGTCCATGGGCCACTCGCCCTGCGGCACGGTGGCGTGCAGGTCGATGTGCAGCGCGTAGCTGGCGGGCGTGCTCGCCAGCACCAGGTGGTAGCGCCCGGCAGCGAGGTCGGGCCGGGCCAGCGTGGCGTGGCCGGCGGCGCGCGAGGCGGCCTCGGCGGTGTCGAGCCCCGGCGCGGCGGCGGGCCAGGCGCCATCGGCCGGGCGGCGCAGCACGTCGAGGATCTGCGGGTACACCGAGGGCAGACGCGGCAGCGCGGCGTCGGCGCCGCCCTGGCCGGGCTCGGCGGGCTGCAGCAGCGCCAGGGTGGAGAGGATGGCGTCGTGCTGCACCGCGCGCTGGCTCAGCAGGCGGTGCACGATGCGCGCGTCGGTCTCGAAGGCCGCCTGCAGCTGCTGCAAGCGCGCGTGCGCCAGCCACCCGGCACCACCACCGGCGGCCAGGATGCAGGCCAGCGCGGCGGCGGTGCGGCGGTGCCATGCCTTGTTCATGGCGGCGATTCTGGCACGGGGTGGGGTGGTGCGGGTCTGGTGTAATCCGGGCCATGTCTTCCAATGCCCCATTCCCTCGCCCCTGGCTGACGCCCGCCAACCTGCTGCGCGCCTCGGTGGGCGTGGCCCTGCTCACCATCACGCTCAAGACCCTGGCCTGGTACGTCACGGGTTCGGTGGGCCTGCTGTCGGACGCCATGGAGTCCTTCGTCAACCTCGCCAGCGCGGTGTTCGCCCTGGCCATGGTGACGGTGGCGCAGTTGCCGGCCGACGACAACCACCCTTATGGCCACCACAAGGCCGAGTACTTTTCCTCGGGCTTCGAGGGCCTGCTCATCGTGGGCGTGGCCGGCGGCATCCTCTGGGCGGCCGGGCACCGGCTGTTCGACCCGCAGCCGCTGGAACAGGTGGGCTGGGGCCTGGGGCTGTCGGTGCTCAGCTCGGCGTTCAACGGGCTGCTGGCCTGGGCCATGTTCCGCGCCGCGCGCGAGCACCGTTCGATCGCACTGGAGGCCGATGCGCGCCACCTCGTCACCGACGTCTGGACCTCGGCCGGCGTGCTGGTGGGTCTGGTGGGCGCGGCCCTCACAGGCTGGTTGTGGCTGGATGCCGCGGCAGCCATCCTGGTGGCGCTCAACATCCTCAAGGAAGGCCTGGAACTGGTCTGGCGCTCGACGCAGGGCCTGATGGACGAGGCTGCCGAACCCGAGGTGCAGGCCACCATCGAGGCCACGCTGCAAGGCTTCGTGCAGGGCCAGCCGCCGGGGGCGCTGCGCTTCGACCATGTGTCCACGCGCCGCGCCGGGCAGCGCCGCTTTGTCGATATGCACATGCACATGCCGGCCGACTGGACCCTGCACCATGCCGCCGAGCTGCGCGGCCAGGTCGAGCGCGCCCTGATGGCCGCCGTGCCCGGCCTGCGCGCCACCATCGAGCTGCTGCCCACCGACGTGGAGGCGCATTTTGATGACCTTCCCGACGAACCCAAGGATGGAATGAAGTGATCAGTGTCTTGCAACGCGTGCGCGAAGCACGTGTCGATGTGGAGGGGCAGACCGTAGGTGCCATCGGTGCGGGCCTGCTGGTGCTGGTGTGCGCCGAGCGCGGCGACACCGAGCAGGAGGCCGACAGGCTGCTGGCCAAGATCCTCAAGCTGCGCATCTTCAGCGACGAGGCTGGCAAGATGAACCGCAGCGTGCAGGACATCGGTGGCGGCCTGCTGCTGGTGAGCCAGTTCACCCTGGCCGCCGACACCTCCAGCGGCAACCGCCCCGGCTTCAGCCAGGCCGCCGCGCCCGATGAGGGGCGGCGGCTGTTCGACTACCTGGTCGCCCAGGCACGCGCCGCGCACCCCGTGGTGCAGACGGGACGGTTCGCCGCCGACATGCAGGTGCACCTGGTCAACGATGGGCCGGTGACGATTCCGATGCGCATGGAACCAGCCAGGGTTTGATTCAAAAATCATAGCTGCTGACGCTTGATAGATAAGCGCAGAGCTTGGTTTTTCTTATTTTTGGTTGGCCAGCAATGGCGACTTCGGCAGTACCCGAAACGCCAGCGAAGCCAGCGCCAGCCAGCCCGCAATGGCCAGCATGACGGCGGTGTGCGGGTCTGCGCCGCGCTGCTGGGCCCAGGTGGCGACGATGCCGGTGAACCACTGCATCAGCGCCACGCCCAGGAACATGGCCATGGTGAAGGCCGACAGGGCGCGGCCCGTCAGCGCGGGTGGGTAGGAGGCGCGCACATCGGCGTACTGCAGCACGCCATAGCCCGACAACAGGCCCATCAGCAGGATCAGCGCCACGCTGGCGCCCGTGTGTTGCCGCAGCAGCGCCAGCGCCACGAACAGCGCGGCCATCAGCAGCGAGGCGTTGGCGATCCAGAACCGGCGCTTGGCGGTGCCGGGGTCCAGCCGGCCCGACAGGCCGGGCGCGAACAGCGCGATGAGCGACAGGGCGAACGCGACGTTGCCGCTGTCCACCAGCGTGAGGTGGAAGCGGTCCATCAGCAGCGGCGCCAGCCACAGGCCGCGCAGGGACAGGAAGGCAGCGTAGCCCGACATGCCCAGCAGCAGGATGCCCCAGGTGTGGGGCAGGAGCAGCAGCTTGGCAAAGCCGCGCAGGGCCTGGCCCCAGGTTTCTTGCGCGGCTGCGGGCGGGGTGGGCAGTGGGGGCTCGTGCACGAGCAGGTAGATCAGCAGCCACGACAGCGCGCTCAAGCCGGCCAGCGCTGCGTATCCGGTGCGCCAGCCGCCGTGCAGCACCAGCCACGCCAGCGGGGTGCCGGTGAACAGCAGGCCCAGACCGCCCACGCCCATGGCCACGCCCGAGAGAAAAGCAAAGCGATCTGCCGGGAAATGCCGCGCGATGAACAGCGTGCAGGCCAGGAAGGCGGGTGAGCAGCCCATGCCGATCAGCAACTGGCCTGCCATCAGCCAGGCGTAACTGGGCGCCACAGCCGAGAGCGTGGCACCGGCAATTGCCAGCGGAAAGGCGGTGAGCACGGTGCGGCGCAGACCGTACAGGTCCAGGCCCACGCCCATCAGCAGTTGGGCCACTCCGAAGGACAGACCAAACAGCCCGGCGAAGGCGCCCAGCGACTGGGCGGACAGCCCGAACTCCGCCGTCAGCCCCTGGGCCAGGATGGCGGTGGTGGTGCGGAACGCCTGGCTGAGTGCGAAGCCGCTGAGCAGCGCCAGCAGCATGACCCAGAGCGCGCGCTCGTTTGTGTGTCTTGGCCCGGGGGGATGCGTGGTGTGGCTGTTCACTGCCGCCAGAAGAACAGTCCGGCCATCACCAGCCCTGTGGCCACGATGCCCCAGCGCAGCACCGGCGCAGGCAGCTTGCGCGCCACGCGCGCCCCGCCGTAGCCGCCGGCCGTGGCGGCCAGCATCATCAGCAGCGCCTGGGGCCAATGCACCACGCCGCCCGCGGCGTAGATGGCCACGGCGATGGCCGTGAGCAGGGCCGAGACCCAGTTCTTCAGCCCGTTCATGGCGTTGAGGTTGGTCTGGCCCAGCAGGCCGAACAGCGCCAGCAGCAGGATGCCCAGCCCGCCGTTGAAGTAGCCGCCATAGCCCGCCACGGCCAGCACGCCCACGGTGGCGCGGGTGGTGGAGGGCTTGCCGCCCGCGAGCCGCGCGCGCAACCACGGGCCAAAGGCGAACAGCGCCGTGGCCGCCAGCAGCAGCCAGGGCACCACCTTGCGGAAGGTGGCGTCGGGGGTGACCAGCAGCAGCGCCGCGCCGGCCGCACCGCCGATCAGCGAGAGCACCACCAGCAGCCGCATCGACAGGCCCGGTGGCGGCGCGGTGTCTTCACGAAAGCCCCAGGCCCCGGCGATATAACCTGGCAGCAGCGCCACCGTGCCCGTGGCATTGGCGGCCACGGGCGGCACGCCGGTGAACACGAGCGCGGGCAGGGTCAGAAAGCTGCCGCCTCCGGCGACGGCGTTGAGGGCGCCAGCGACGAAGGCGGCGGTGAGCAGCAGGATGGTGTCCAAGGGTTCTCCTTCAGGCCCTGGTTGGCGAGCGGGTTCCGGGCCATTGCCTCCATCTTAGGTGGAGATTTTTGAAGCTGACGGACTGATTGGCGCCTCAAAAGTACCAACTGCTTTGCCGGAGGGTGTGCGGTCCGTGGGGCGGGCTATGGGGCGTAGGGGTCGGCGTAGCCCAGTTCCTGCAGGATGGCAGTTTCGTAGGCCTCCATTTCCTGCGCATCTGCTTCGCTGGTTTCGTGGTCCCAGCCCTGGGCGTGCAGCGTGCCGTGCACCAGCAGGTGCGCGTAGTGTTCTTCCAGGCTTTTGTTCTGCTCGCGTGCCTCGCGCTCGACCACGGGGGCGCAGAGCACCAGGTCGGCGGTGACCACCGGCTCCTGCGTGTAGTCGAAGGTCAGCACGTTGGTGGCGTAGTCCTTGTGCCGGTAGTCGCGGTTGAGCTGGCGGCCTTCGTCCTCGCCGACGATGCGTACGGTGATTTCGGCGTCCTGGGCGAGGGCGTGGCGGATCCAGCGCGCGACCTTGTGGCGCGGCAGCACGGCGCGGTGGGCCGCTGTGTCGTCGCTGCGGGCAAACTGCAGGGAGAGGGTGAGGTGGTTTAGCGCCATTTTGGCCTCCAGCGCCCGTCCTGATTGCGCGAGCAGCTATTGATTTATGAGTATTTGTGGGTGTCAGTCGGCGCTGCGGCGGCCTCTCTGGGCGTCGTAGGCATCGACGATGCGCGCCACCAGCGGGTGGCGCACCACGTCGGCACTGGTGAAGCGCGTCACTGCGATGCCCTTGACGCGCTTGAGCACACGTTCCGCGTCGATCAGGCCGCTCAGCGCCCCCTTGGGCAGGTCGATCTGGCTCACGTCGCCGGTGACGACGGCGCGCGAGCCGAAGCCGATGCGCGTGAGGAACATCTTCATTTGCTCGGGCGTGGTGTTTTGCGCCTCGTCGAGGATGACGAAGGCGTTGTTCAGCGTGCGCCCGCGCATGAAGGCCAGCGGCGCGATCTCCAGCGCGTTGCGCTCGAAGGCCTTCTGCACCTTATCGTAGCCCATGAGGTCGTACAGCGCGTCGTACAGCGGGCGCAGGTAGGGGTCCACCTTCTGCGCGAGGTCGCCGGGCAGGAAGCCCAGGCGCTCGCCTGCTTCCACGGCCGGTCGCGTGAGCACGATGCGCTGCACGTTGCTGCGTTCCAGGGCATCGACCGCGCAGGCCACGGCGAGGTAGGTCTTGCCGGTGCCCGCCGGGCCGATGCCGAAGGTGATGTCGTGCGTGGCGATGTTGTCGAGGTAGGTGGCCTGCGTGGGTGTGCGCGCGCGCAGGTCGGCGCGGCGGGTGTTCAGCGGCGCCGGGCCGCCCTCGGTTTCGGCGGCCAGTGCGCTGTCGCCCACCAGCATGAGTTGCAGGTGCTCTTCGGTGATGGGGCGGTCGGCCAGTTCATAGACGGCCTGCAGCACCTCCAGCGCCTGCGTGGCGCGGGCCTTCGGGCCGTCCACCTTGAACTGCTCGTGCCGGTGCGCAATGCTCACCTGCAGCGCCGCCTCGATGGTGCGCAGATGGCTGTCGGCCGGGCCGCACAGGTGCGTGAGGCGGATGTTGTTGTGGGGGGTGAAGGTGTGGCGCAGTATCACGCGGATAATCCCAGTCGTTGGCCGCCTCGTCGCGGCAAAGGATTTCAATGATAGGCAAATTGACCGGCCAGCTGCTCGAAAAGAACCCGCCCGAAGTGCTGGTGGACTGCCACGGCGTGGGCTACGAGGTGCAGGTGCCCATGAGCACGTTCTACAACCTGCCTGCGGTGGGCCAGACGGTGAGCCTGCTCACCCAGTTCATCGTGCGCGAGGATGCGCAACTGCTGTATGGCTTTGCCACGGCGCGCGAGCGCGCGGCGTTTCGTGAACTCATCAAGATATCCGGCGTGGGGCCGCGCACAGCGCTGTCCATCCTCAGCGGCATGGACGTGGACGATCTGACCCAGGCCGTGGCCTTGCAGGAGGCCGGGCGGCTGGTCAAGGTGCCGGGTATCGGCAAGAAGACGGCCGAGCGCTTGTTGCTGGAACTCAAGGGCAAATTGGGCGACACATTGGGTACGGCAAGCGCTGCGCAGGCCAGCGGTGCGCAGGGCGATATTCTTCAGGCGCTGCTCGCTTTGGGGTACAACGACAAGGAAGCGGCGGCTGCACTCAAGGCTTTGCCTGGGGATGTGGCGGTCAGTGAGGGGATCAAGCTGGCGCTCAAGGCGCTGGCGAAGTGAAAACCGGCAGTCATGGTCAGAAATGAGGGCAACAATGCGTAAAAGCTGGAACCAATGGAGTGGCGCAGGCCTGGTGCTCGTGGGTATTGCGCTCTCCGGGTGTGGGGGAGATGGTCAGAGCCCCAGCGAGTCGGCTGCTGCGCCGGTGATGCGGGTAGAAGGCATGGTGGTGCCACAGGCCGCTGGCACGGCGGCGGCATCCCAGGTCAAGACACGTTCGGTGGAGGGGTTGCCAGTGCCTGCCCGCATCGCGCTGGGCGCGTTGCAGTCGGGCAAGGCCGAGTTGGCTCCCCTACTGCCAGGGCCCCGCATGGTGGGGGAGGCGCGTGCGGTTCCGGCAGCGGCTTCGGTGGAACAGGTGCAGCAGCAGCTGCGCTGGAGCAAGACCGCCGCCGGTGGGCAGATGGCGGCCCTGAGCATCTCCGCCCAGGAGGCGTTGGGCCTGCGCTTGGGCGTACAGGTGACCTCCTTGCCAGAGTCTGCTGTCCTGCGTGTCTATAGCCAGGCGCGACCGGGCACCGTGCGTGATCCAGATCAGCGGCAAAGAAGTGTTGCTCCACGTGCTGCGCAACACCCAGGCCTCGGGTGACAGCGCTGAGGCGCGCACCTGGTGGACTCCGGATTTTGGGTCGGACGAAGTGACGCTGGAAATTGAATTGCCAGCAGGTGTGGCAACCGACGCCGTGCAAGTGGCCGTGCCCATGGTTTCGCACATCTTTGCTGAACTGGACCCTGGCGCAAGTGGCTCCGTACACGCCAAGATCAACGAATCAGACTCCTGCAACCAGGATGCTGTGTGCGACAGCAGCTTTGCCATGCAGAGTAATGCGGTGGCGCGCATGTTGTTCACCGCAGGGGGCAAGACATACGCTTGCAGCGGAACCCTGCTCAATGACGCGAAAAGCTCTGGGACGCCGTATTTCCTGAGCGCCAACCATTGCATTTCCACGCAGACCGCCGCATCCACGCTGCAGACCGATTGGTTCTACCGTGCATCGGGTTGCAATTCGCGCGCGTTGTCCAGCGCAACGGCAAAGCTTGTCACAGGCGCCACGCTGTTGTACGCCAGCGCGGAGACGGACGTGTCTCTGATGCGCCTGAATGAGCCCGCCCCCGCAGGCGCCTATTTTGCGGGTTGGGATGCCTCCGGTTCGGCATCGGCGAACAACGCCGCTATCGTGGGATTGCACCACCCCGCTGGGGATATGCTCAAGATCAGCAAGGGCCAGATTGCAGGGCAGACCAGCTGCGTTGCCACCGAAGGTAACCAGTTTGGTTGTGTGGGCAGCACTGGCAACTTCTACATGGTGGGCTGGGACTCAGGCACCACCCAGGGAGGCAGCAGCGGCTCGGCGATCTTTTCAAGCGATGGCCGCTATGTGGTGGGCAACCTGTATGGTGGTAGCACGTCCTGCACAAACAGGGGAGCGATGGACTACTACGGTCGATTTGACGTGTCGTATGCCCAAGGGCTGAAGAACTGGCTGGGCGGGCAGGTCACTCCACCACCCAGCGGGGGCGGTATTGCCGCGCTGGACAATATTGTTCGCATCCTGCAATCCCTGCGCAGCAACTGACGGGCGCAGAACTTGCGGCCCGGGATGCATACCACCGGGCCGAATTCTCATGTCTCAGTGGGAGGGCAACCACTGCTGAAGAGTGAACGTCTCTGCGGTAGAGAGGTTCTTGGTCGCCAAAACCTTGTCGGTAATGTCCGTCAAGGCAACGCTGACTTTCTTCAGGCTGGTGTGGCTGACTTCCTTGGAGTAGGCGCAGACGGCATCACCGGGCGCGAACAGGGTCAGGATGCCGGAGTCCGTGGCGGCATTGGGCGTGCGTCCCACGCCGTTGGTATAAATCCCCGCCACTGCAGTGCCGTTTTGAAGCGCCTTGCCGTTGAGGTACTGCAGCCTTGCCAATCGTCGTTGGTGTACACGATGTTCGATCGCAGCGATTGCACGCGCATGGTCGGATTGGCATCGGAGCCGACCGCTTCAGAAAATGCCACCAGCACCTTGTAGCCCTGGTAAGTGGCGCCGGTTGTTGCGATGATGGTGTGAGGTTGCCCCTGGAAAGTGGAGTTCTTAACCCTTGTTGAAAATACCGACAAGGAGTTCAGAGATGAGTGACAAGCAAGTGCGTGCGCAGTACACGCGAGAGTTCAAGCTGGAGGCTGTTCG
>Ga0116193_1001215_pt1 | contig 22086 bp, 19 predicted proteins | sample AD_UKC115_MetaG_FD_89892 | JGI IMG/M metagenome (GOLD analysis project Ga0116193, IMG submission 89892) | Active sludge microbial communities of municipal wastewater-treating anaerobic digesters from Hong Kong - AD_UKC115_MetaG | ecosystem: Engineered > Bioreactor > Anaerobic > Digestate... | reverse complement strand
AGCGCACGCCCGGCAATGTGAAGGATATGCTGTGGTATTCGCCTCCGGGGGATGTCGCGCCAACCAGCCTGCCGCTGGATAAGCTTCTGCCCAATGTGGAGGTGGCCAGTTTCCGCACGGATTGGTATGACCCTAATGCCATGTTTGCCGCGCTGCAAGGGGGCGACAACCATGCCCATCACGGGCATTTGGATATGGGGACCTTTGTCATCGAATCCAATAGCGTGCAGTGGGCGATTGATCTCGGCCCCGAAAAATATGGCGTTCCCGGCTACTTTGGCAAGGAACGCAATACGTATTATCGCATTCGCCCCGAGGGCCACAATACGCTCGTTTTCAATTCCACATCTGAGCCCGGACAGGTTCTCGATTCCTGGGCACGGATCAGCCACTTCCAGTCAACTCCTGAGAAAGCCAGTGCGGTATTGGATATGACCGAATCTTACCCCGAGGCAAAGCGGGTGATACGCGAAATGCAGTTCCTGCGCCAGCAGCGCCAGGTCAATCTGCAGGATGATATTGAACTGAAGCAACCGGGCGAACTCTACTGGTTCATGCACACCCGCGCCGAGGTCCAACTTCAGGACGGAGGGCGCAAAGCGCTGCTAAAGCAGGAAGAAAGGGAATTCCACCTGCAGATCCTTTCTCCGGAAAGTGCCAAATTTGAGGTGATGGAGGCGCGGCCACTGCCGACCTCTCCGGCGACAGAAAAAGCAAATCCCAATATGGACTTCCGCAAACTAGCCATCCATCAAGAGAACATCAGCAGCGAGCGGCTTTCCGTGCTGTTTTCGGATAAGTAAAAGCAGAGTTATAAAAAGAAAGCGGGTGGATTGGCCTCAATCCACCCTTGCCTTATCACATCTGGAAAAGATTAGCTGATTAAGAGCGGCAGAACCCTATTCCTTGGCCGCTGGGCAGGAGTCGCATTTGCTGCCTTCGGAACCAGCCATTGGGCAGGATTCCTTTTTTGATTCGCTAAAGCTGCTGCCATTCTTCTTATAATCCGTCTGATAAAATCCACTGCCCTTAAAAATGATGCCCGCACCCGTGCCGATGCGCCGTCTCACCTCGCCGTTACACCCGTCGAGGATGCAGCGCTGCAGCGGTTCGTCTTTGATGGATTGGTTGACTTCAAAGTCCTTCTCGCATTTCAAACAATGATATTCATAAGTGGGCATAACTCAAATCACCTCAATAGCATAAATCCGGCGGCCCGGCCGAGCCACTGCCCTGCCGCTAGCGCTGCGCGAAAGTGGATTGGGAAACAGTGACCCTTATTTATAGCAGCCGCTGCCATGCAGAACAAGCGAAAAGCAGGCCAGAGACAAAGCAATTGCGAATGCGAGGTATAATCTTTGCTGCCATTGTATGCTCAGCCCTATCGCAATGCACTGCCGGGCAAAAGGGGTGTTCCCATGCGAGCTACGCAATTACTGCACAATCTTGGCCAGAGCCTCTGGCTGGACAATATCACGCGCGATCTGTTGGATAGCGGAACGCTGCAGCGTTATATCGATGAATATTCGGTGACCGGTTTGACATCGAACCCCACCATCTTTGAGCACGCCATTAAGAATAGCGAAGCCTATGATCCTGGCATCCGGGACGGCATGAAGAAAGGCAAACCCGCCGAGGAGGTCTTTTTTGAACTGGCGCTGCAGGACCTCAAACGTGCCGCCAGCATGTTCCGCCCCATTTTTGATCGCACGGATGGGGTTGATGGTTGGGCTTCATTGGAGGTCTCGCCCTTGCTCGTGCATGATACACAAGCCACGCTAACTGCCGCGAAGGACTTACATGGCCGTAGCGAGTCCCCCAATCTCCTGATCAAGATTCCCGGAACCGCTGAAGGGCTGCCCGCCATTGAAGAGGCAATCTTCAACGGAATCCCGATTAATGTCACGCTGCTGTTCTCCCGCGAGCATTATCTGGCAGCGGCTGAAGCATTTTTGCGCGGCATTGAGCGACGCATCGAGGCGGGCCTCAATGCCGATGTCGGTTCAGTGGCATCGCTGTTTGTCAGCCGCTGGGATGCGGCGGTGGCAGACAAGGTTCCAGATCATCTAAAGAACAAACTGGGAATTGCCATTGCCGAGCAGACATACCGGGCAGCCCGCGAGCTGCTGACTTCGCCGCGCTGGCAGCGCATCTATAATGTCGGCGCCCGCCCGCAACGTTTGCTTTGGGCCAGCACGGGCACCAAGGATCCGCAGGCCTCCGATGTCCTCTATGTCAAAGCACTGGCCGCGCCGTTTACTGTCAATACAATGCCGGAAAAAACGTTATTGGCTCTGGCAGAGCATACCGAAATCGGATCCATAATGTCGGCCGATGGCGGAAATTGCGAGCAGGTGCTGCAGGAGTTTCGTACGGCAGGGATCGACATTAATGCGCTGGCCGCGCAATTGCAAACTGAAGGGGCGAAATCCTTCGCCAAATCCTGGGATCAGTTGATCGCGATCATTGAGACGAAGAGCGGTGCGCTGCAGGAATCGAAATAACATCATTGCTGCCGATCAGGAGATCAGCGTTCCCAGCACATCGACCGCATTCCCGTTGCACTTGACGGTGCGCTGCAACGGGCCTAACTTCGATCATTACGTTTCCAAGGCGATGGATACATGCAGATTACGGTCAACGGCCAGTCGATGCAGTTTGAGCAGAGCCTCACGCTGCAATCTTTGATTGAGCAGCTGGAATTGGCGGGCAAGCGCATGGCCACCATGGTCAACGATCAGATTGTCCCGCGCGCCGAACGCGCCGTGAAGCAACTTGCCGACAATGATCGCGTGGAGATTATTTCAATGGTCGGCGGCGGATGAATGCCGCTCGCAACGGAGTCGATAAATTATGAGCACTGAAGCAATGAAGGAACTGGATCAGCCCCTCGTCATCGCCGGACGCGAGTTCCATTCGCGCCTGTGGGTGGGCACAGGAAAATATGCCTCCATCGAACAGACCATGCAGTGCCTCGAAGCCTCAGGCGCTGAGGTCGTGACCGTGGCGCTGCGCCGCATTGATTTCAGTAAGAAGAATGAAAAGAACCTGCTCGATGCGCTGGAGGAAAGCCATTACACAATCCTGCCCAACACCGCCGCCTGCTATACGATGGAGGACGCGATCAAGATTGCGCATTTGGCGCGCGAGTTGGAGTTCGGGCACGAGATGATAAAACTCGAAGTCATTGGCGATGAAAAGACGCTCATGCCCGATGTCGTGCAGACATTGGAAGCGACGAAAATTCTCGTGAAAGAAGGCTTTTCGGTTCTGGCCTACACCACCGACGATATCGTAATGGCAAAGCGCCTGCAGGATGCCGGGGCTGTAGCCGTCATGCCGCTGGGGTCGCCCATCGGCTCGGGGCGCGGCATTTTGAATCCCGGCAACATTCGCCTAATCCTGGAGGAATTGACCGTTCCGGTGCTGGTGGATGCCGGCGTGGGACAGGCTTCCGATACAGCCTTTGCCATGGAATTGGGCGCCGATGCGGTGCTGTTGAACACGGCCATTGCCGGCGCGCAGGATCCGCTGAAAATGGCCATTGCGATGCGCAAGGCGTGCGAGGCGGGTCGGTTGAGCTATCTGGCCGGACGTATGCCCAAGAAGCGCTACGCCAGCGCCAGCAGTCCTATTCTTGATTTCTGATGTCAATGCTATTTTGAGAGGGGCTGGGGCGTGCTGGCAAACGCCAAAAATATGGTGGGCCAAGGCCCACCCTACTGTTTGCGCGGAAAGGCTTTAGTGATGCGTGGAGGATTGGCGGGCGTGTATCATTTGCTACTGGCTCTGTTGCTCGTCATGCCGTGCGCGGCAAATGCTCAGCAACCATTGACTCCGCCCGAATTGAATTATCCGCACATCTTTGGGCTTTCGGCCGATGGCGAGGATTACCTGACTTCGCAGACGAAGACCGCATCTGCATTAAAAGAAGTTAGGGCAGAATTACGGCCAGCCATCGAAGCCGGTCCCGAGATGATCTGGCGGATCGTCCCGGGGCAATGGCCCGTCGATTTCACCGCCAAGCGCCTGAACCCCGCGGGCGATGGGCAGACGATGAACTTCGAGGGCACTGATGCGCTGGTGAAAACCTCAATAGAATCGGGCGCGCGCATTGCCGCCGTCTTTGATCCCGATGACCTGGCGCTGCTTGGCTATTCCTCAATGAATAATTCGACGCCCTCCGCGCGCGTTCGCTTCTTCAATGAATTGGCCAAACGCTACGCGCAGCCGCACCCAATCAAAGGCATCAAGTCGAATGATGAAGACGCGCTGTATCGCAGCGCCATTGAACAATGGCAGTTTCGTTTAAATATCTTCGCCACGCCGGATGGGCCACAGCCAAAGGATGCGCTTCAATTCGTGCTTGATGTGCAGGCCATTCAGCAAAGCGGCGCGCGCGCGGGGATCGTGGCCGACATCGGCGAGTTCTCCACCGATGAACCCGACGCCAAATTCATGCAGTTGCTGAAGTTCTGCCAGGGAGCGCTCGCCCCGACGCTGCAAAGCCTTTGCCTCGATCTGCGGCTGGATAAGCCCGATATGCAATACATCATCGAGCGATTGCAGAAATTGCGCGCCAATACGGGCCGGCTTCCTATTAGCTATGGCTCGATCAAGCCCGGCAAGCAATTCGCCCAAAACACCCCGGCTATAGCCAACGTTAATTGGAGTGCAGAAAAAACCGCAGCGGCTTACGTCTCCGCCACAGCCGGCTTCATTGCAGCCGGTTCGCCTGGCACGACCATCTACTGGGATGATGCGCCAGCCACTGAATCGCTGAATCGCAAATTGTCGCCAATGGCCATGGCCGCCGGACGCCTCACGCATCATTTGCGGCCATTCTATCGCGGCGCCATTGAGCAGGATGGCGATGTTTGGCGCGCCACCTACAATCGCGAAAGCGAGCCGGAGTCCTATCTGGTATTCTGGGATTGGGCAAACGAAACGAATGCCGCCCCAATGCCCAAAACCTATCAACTGAATATCCCGCAGCAAACCTATCGCATCACGCCGCTGGTCGATGAATGTGGCACAGCCGCCCCCGGCTGTGAATCACCTGATTGGGCGCAGGCGCGCATTGTGCAATCGACCAAGGAAGGGCTGACGCTGCAATTGGGACGTTCGCCTTTATATATCGAGCGCGCGTACTTGGGACGTGGATTGCCCGTGCCGCTGGGCATGTCCAAGCGCATGTGGGATCGCACCATGGGCCCTTCTTCCCAGCCCGAATCATCTCCGGCCAGTCAGCTAATCACGCGACCATGAGCAACGACTTGATACTGGATGTGCCGCCGCTGCGGCTTGGGTTAGTGCCTTACCTCAATGTGCAGCCGATGGTCTATGGGTTGCACGAGTCATTTCCGCAACTGCAATTGCAGTCAGCTGTGCCCCGCAAATTAGAACGAATGCTAGCCAACGATCAAATCAACTTGGGCATTGTGCCGGTGTTCTCGGCATTCATGGATCCGGCGCGCGCCATTTATGCCGCTCCGGTCATTGGCAGTGATGGCCCTGTATATAGCGTGCTGATTGTCAGCCAACAACCAATGGAGCAGCTGCACCGCATTTGGCGCGACCCGCATTCGCTGACGAGCAATGCGCTGGCCGCCGTGCTGCTGAAGAATCATTGGAAACTGGATCTGTCGCGGTTGGCCGATGCTATCTCCCCCGAATTACGGCAAGGCGAAGGGCGCGTCATTATTGGCGATCCTGCCATACGCGAGCGCCGCCATTTTCAATACGTTTATGACCTGGGCGAGGCGTGGAAGCAATGGACCGGATTGCCCTTTGTCTTCGCGGCATGGATTGGGCGCGATGGCCAGCACATCGGGCAATTGCGCGAAGCGCTCATGATAATGGTCAAGCGCAATATGCAGCGCCTGCCCGAAGTAGTGCATTCCTATGCCACATTGCATGAACTGCCGGCTGAAGAACTCGTTGTCTATTTGCGCGATTATTTGACGTTCAATTTCGATGCGCGCGAGCATCAGGCGATTGAGCGCTTTCATGCCGAGTGCCGCAATTTGGGCCTGACAGCAACAGAATGTGTGCGGTGGGCAGAGTAGGTCCTCCCGGCTCGGGAGGACCAAGAACTTAGGCATGTGCAAGTAATAAAAGCGACAAGCCAGAGACCCTGGTAAATGTCCTGACTAATAAGCAAAACCAAAATGGCCTCCCGGGCCGGGAGGACCTACTTACAAGAAACTGCAATGCACTCTCAGCACGATACCATTTGTTTCTATTGGCAACGTATGCCGCATTGGCTGGTGACTGACAGCGCATATTTTGTCACTATTTGCGCTTATGGCGCGATTCCAAGCCAAGCAGCAAAAGAGATTCGATCGGCAACACAGGATCTGAAGGCGTTTAGCGGGAACGAACTGCTGAATCGAAAACGGATGATTCTGCGCAAAACAGAAGAATGGCTCGATCGCAAGGAGGCCCCGTCGTTCTTAACTGAGATTGCGATTGCCCAAATGCTTATGGAGGCCATTGAACATCGCGTTGCTAAGGAAGCATGGCGCGTATATGAATTTGTAATTATGCCGAGTCATCTGCATTTGTTAGTCGAACCGATCAATAATGCTTTGCCCGAAGTGCTGAAAGAATTTAAGCGCTTTACCGGTCGCTGCGGCGTTAAATTAGTGTCTCCTCGCCTGAAGCGATTTTGGGCCGATGAGTGGTTCGATCACTGGGTGCGTTCACCGCAGCAAGGCGAGCGGATTATGGAGTATATTCGGAATAATCCGGTAAAGGCCGGATTGGTGCAGGATTATCAAGATTGGCCTTATGGATCATGGAGCAGGTTAGTAAGTCCTCCCGGCCCGGGAGGACCAAATACTCAGGCTAGCGATAAAACGTAAGACCTCGGGCAGGAGATTCTGCTAAGGAAGAGTTAGCAAAACGCCATCTAAATTGTCCTCCCGGCCCGGGAGGACAAAGAGCTTAGGCAGTGCAAGTAATAAAGGCAACAGGCCGGAGGCTTTGTTAAGAAGTCCTGAGTAATAGAGCAATACAAACTTGTCCTCCCGGGCCGGGAGGACCTACTGGAACAACACATGAACCCCGATACCCTCAGCCTCGATGTTGATCAAAAATCACAATGGGTCGATGAGCAGTTGTTGCAATGCCTCTCCTCCGATTCGCCCATCCCCAACCTGCACGAAGCGCTTCTCTATTCGCTGGGGCTCGACATTGAGGATCGCATCAAGCGCGGCAAGCGCGTCCGCCCGGTGCTGTGTTTGCAGGCCTGCGAGGCGTTGGGCGGCGATCCGGATGCGGCCATGCCTTTTGCCTGCGCCATCGAGTTGATGCACAACTTCTGCCTTATTCATGACGACTTGGAAGATGGCGACACGATGCGGCGCGATCGCGCGGCCGTGTGGGTGAAATATGGCGAGGCGCACGCCATCAACATCGGCGATTACATGCTGACGAAAGTCTTCCAAATCCTGACTCATGATGCGCGCATCGCCTCGCCGCAATTGCGCGTGGGACTGCTGCAATTGATCAGCGAAACACTCGATCACACGCATATTGGCCAGGCGCTGGACATCAACGCGCGCATGAAGCGCGAGTTTGCGCTGGAAAATTATCTGCAGATCGTGCGCGAAAAAACGGGCTATTATCTCGCCGCGCCCATTGTCGGCGGCGCCATGACGGCCAATGCCGATGCGGCCGTCGTGCAGGCCATCCGCCAATTCGGGCAATTCATCGGCCCGCTGTTCCAGGTAATCGATGATCTCATTGATCTGACTGAAGGCAAGGGACGCGGCGAGCGCGGTTCCGATATTCGCGAGGGCAAGCGCTCCTATCTCGTCGCCATCACGGCGCAAGCCGCCAGCGCCGCCGAGCGTGAACGCCTGTTCGACATTCTCGATCTGCCGCGCAGTGAAACCACGCCCGAGCATGTCGAGGAGGTGATCGCATTGTTCGAAAAATACGGCGCATTGCAGCGCGCCCGCGAATACGCCGAAGGCTTGTTCGACGAGGCGATCAAGACGCTGAGCGCCGTGCCGCCTGCACTGTCCGATTTGCTGCAAACCACCTTCCGCCGCATGGCGCAGCGCACCCGCTGATGAGCGGCGATCGCCTTCGGCATTTCATCATTGGCTATGGCAATCCGCTGCGCGGCGATGATGCCGTGGGCTGGATTCTGGCCAATCAACTGCTATCCCGTTATGCCGATCGTGCGGACATTCGCGTCATGGCGCTTCATCAATTGTCGCCGGATTTGGCCGAACCGCTGGCGCAGGCGCAGCATGTATTGTTCATCGATGCCAGCGCGGAATTGCCGGCGGGGCAATTGCAATGGCGCGACATTCAGCCGCCGCACCTCGCCGGCCCAATCAACACCCACCATCTATTGCCCGAAACCTTGCTGGCGCTGGCGCAATCACTCTATGGCCACACGCCACAAGCGAAAGAACTAAGCATCGGCGCTCAGAATTTCGCGCATTCGATGGAATTATCAATCGAGGCGCAATCGGCTCTCGATTCTGCGATGGAACTGATCGAGGCGCTGCTGTTATTGAAGATTGAATGAAGCTGGTTTGCTATTGGCCCTGATTATGGTGCGGGCGCTTCTGATCATGCTTCAAACCTCTGCCGCAGGGGTGGCTCATTGACCCACCAAGATTGCCCAGTGTAAGCTGACCAAGGTGTAGTGGGCCAAAGCCCCCGGCCTTTCCTGCAAAACTCGTGTTCGTCATCGTAATCGGCTGTTATACATTCAAACAATCTCCACCAACTGAATATCGAACGTCAGTTCCTTGCCCGCCAATGGATGATTGGCATCCAGCGTGACGCTCTCGTCATCAATATCAGTGACCGTGAGCACAATGGGCTGATTGTTGGATTGCATGGCTTGCAGCATCATGCCGACTTCGATTTTTATTTCCGGCGGCATGTCGGCACGGCTGACGCGCTGCACCATGGTTTCATTATGTTCGCCATACGCATTTTCCGGAGCGAGCACGACAGTCTTCTGTTCGCCCACATTCATGCCTTCCACCGCGATTTCGAACCCGGGGATCACTTCTCCCGAGCCGATGGTAAACTCCAGCGGATCGCGTTCCTGAGAAGTGTCGAAAACCTCGCCGCTGCCGAGTCGCCCCGTATAATGCACGCGAACGGTGTCGCCCTGCTTTGCCTCGCTCATGTCGTTCTCCTGTTGTGAATTCCGGAAGTGCCTGTGCGCAAATCCAGCGTCATTGTAGCCCAAGCGCGTTCGGACATTGATCAGGTTTTATCCCATTGCAACGTAAGCGCGGCTGTCAGTCCACGGAAACCAGCATTTGGGTCGAATCGACTGTTTCTGTGATCGTCTCATCCTGCAAGCCATACTTCACCACTTTGCCGTCGCGCACCTGCCGGGCAAAATACGCCGCCGCAATGCAGCCGAAAATGCCAATCACGAACATATACAGCAAGCCGACAGAGTAATCGTAGGTCCCCTTGGCCAGAAACATGCTCGCATACACGCTGCTGGTGATGCCCACGCCATTCATGATCAGCATGCGCACTGCGCCGCGAGCAAAGGCCATGCCGCAGGTGACCGTGCCCATCAGGTTGCGCGGCACAAAGTCCATGAACAGCGGCGTCAGCGCCAGGTTGCCCACCACATCCACCGAGGCGCCAAATACATCAAAGCCAATGATCCATTCGCGCGTAGGCACCTGGTTTGCGGCCATGAACTTGATGAAGATCCAATAGCCAATGGGATGAATGGTGGAAAAAAGCAGACCCCAGCGATAGAGACTGAGCCGGTCGAAGCGGTCGGAAAGAAAGCCCACCATTGGGATCACCAGCGCCAGTTTCAGCACCATGGACCATCCCATGATGTTGCCAAAGGCGCTTTTGCTGTAATGAAATTGCTCGGTCATGAGCATGGTATTGAGATTGCCCAGCCCGACGTTCATCGCGATCTGGCTGAAGATCAGAAGATAGAGCATTAACCATTGCCGTTCGCCAAAGATGCCCTTGACGAAGGCGCCCCAATGGAACCGCTCGCCAACCAATGTGCTTTTTACGGGCATTTCCTTGACGTTAAACAGCAGATGTGCCGCCAGAATCAGGAAGACTGCTCCCGTTCCCCAATAAATCAACTCTTCGCCCCGGACAACTACATCCGGATGGCCCAGTACGCCCAAGTTCAGCCGCAGGTTATACACATCATCAAAACGTCCGATGAGGCAAAAGCTCGCGTACAGTTGCAGCGCCATCCCAATCCAATTCCAAGAAGCAGCGGCGCGTCCGCGCTGGGGCGCCGGCACGATCTCCCACATCAGCGGATGGAAGGTTCCTTGAAAGGTGATGTCTGCGCAAAACTGCACGGCCATAATGGCCAGCCCCAGCAGCCAGATGTTTGGCGCCAGCGGCATAAAGACCAACGAAACGCCCAGCCCGATCCAGCCGAAAATCAGGAACGGCTTGCGCCGGCCAAATCGCGTCCAGATCCGGTCGCTTTTCCAAGCCACAAATGGGGCCGCCAGGAAGGTAAACGCTACGTTGAAACTGGCCAAAAACGTGATGAGCGCCGGGCTTTTGGTGAACTTGGCCATGGTCATCGTCATGGTCGTGGCGGTCATCTGTTCCACATAAAAATAAAAGGCGCCGGGCAGCGTAATCAGCAATACCCAACTCCACGGAATGCGCGTCCGTTGCGTGGTAATCATGCGCCATCTTCCTTATTCATGGGGGCTTTGCTTGCGGCCCTGCTCAATCAAGCGGGCATTTTCGATGGCCATTGCCGAGATCGAAGATAAACTGTCCAGCCAATCCGCGTCTTCCTGCTTCAGCGGATTCTTCAGCCGCTGCGGGGAGCGAAAATCCACATAGACCAAGCCCAGGAACTTATGCTTCACGCGCATCGGCGCGCAGATCGCCCCATGCAGTCCCTGATAGGCAAGCGCCTCGGTGTAGGCATCGGGTTTGTGGCCCTTGGCGCGCGAAGAGAATTGCGTGGCGCCGGTGCGCAGCGCCTCATGCGCCATCATTTCATCGGCGCGCGCATCATCGGGCTTGTCCTCTTCCTTGATTTCCCAATCGGTCCAGCGTGCCGTGCCGCGTTGCAGGATCAAGCGCAACGAATGGCGGCGCTGGCTGTAAAGCATGAGAAAACCGCTGTCGGCATCGAGCTTGCCAATGGCCAGGTCCAGGATGGCCTCCAAGCGTTCGCGCAGCGGCAAGGGAGCGCTGATGACGCGCGTAGCTTCGAGCAATTTGGCCAGGCGGTCGCGCGATTCGCGGAAGGAAATGGCAATGCCGGCCACTTGTTCAATCCCGCAATCCACGGCATTGCGCAGCTGGTCCATTTCGCCGACCAGTGAGACGGGGGTGCGGGCCTTGACCGCCTGCCAGAAAGATTGAAAATCGGCCCGCAGTTGATCCATGCCCGCCTCAAATAACCGGTCCGATAAGCGGCGCTGCTCGAATCCGGTATTCAATTCCGAGACACGAGTGCTGACCTCCTGCTCTGATGTATCGAAAGCCGAAGCATTCATGTGATGCGGCGAACGCAACTTTTTTTCCAGGGGCGAGCCGCTATAGGAAGTCTCCTCATCATCTTCGCCGCGCACGGTGTCCTCGCCAGGAACGGGCGAATCTTTTTCGCTCAATTCCAACACGGTGATGATCGTGGGGCCCAGCCGGATTACATCGCCTTGCTGAAGTGGAGCAGGCTTGGAAATAGTTTCCTGGTTCAGTTGCGTGCCCGCGCGCGAGCCGTTGTCGATGAGCAGAAAGCTGCTATTGGAAAAAGTAATCTGCGCATGCTGGCGCGAAACGGTGGGATGACTCAGGCAGATATCGCAATGTGTCCCGCGTCCCAGTTGAACAGGTTGCTTCGTCAACATAACTGTCCGGGTGGCCAGCAGGTCCTCCCGGATGCGAAGTTTGATCTTCATTCCATCGTCCTTGCCCAAGGCGCAAACTTGCCTCAAGGCGCCAGGGGCTCGCGCGCATTCAGCGTCATTGGCTCTTCCGATTGCAGATCGATCATCTCGCCAGGCTCAGGCACCTTGCCGCCTGGGAAGATGGCCGGAGGCAGCGCGCCCACTTCCACGTTGACGGGCACATTGCGCTCCACAAGCCGACGATACAGCAGCAAGCCCATGGGATTGCGATTGGCAAGTTTCAGCGAGCGTTCACATAAATTCCGGGCCGTATCCGTATCCCCTAATTGCATGAAGGCGTAGCCGAGATTCGCCAGGATGCGCGGATCATTCCCCGCTTCGGGATAATTCTCCAACAGCGCCTTGTAACGCTGACCCAATTCCTTATACAGGTTCTGCGAGATCAGCAATGAACCGAGGAAGACCTGCCCATTGATGTCCCCCGGATTTATCTGATCGACAACTTTGCGCGCGTTCGCAAGCGCGGGTTCCGGATAATCCAACATATAATCCAGGTTCGAGAGCATCAGCAGCAGATCGCGGCTGGGCGTGGGCAGGTTGTCATCGCCCTTTTCCAGCGTCTGTACGGCTTCTTTCACCAGTTCAAAGCGTTTCTTCTCATCAGTTGTCCTGCCAGCCAGCGCCAACTTCGCCGAAGCCGCCAGCATGTAAGCGCGAGGCTCGAACGGGTCCACTTGCCGCAATTTTTCCGCATCCGCGATGGCGCCCTGCAAATCCCCGGCGAGGCGCTTGGCCATGGAACGATTCACGTAAATGGCGCCTTGCGAAATGGAGGGCGCTCCTTGCAGCGCCTCGTCATATTCCCGCACCGCCGCGGCATATTGCTTTTGCAGCATCAGCACGTTGCCGATGTTGAAGTGCAACTGCCAGTTCTTGGGATCCAGTTCCAGCCCCCGGTTGTAAGCGGCGCGGGCGCGATCCCATGATCCCATGCGTTCATACGCCAGGCCGATGGCGCTATAGAACGAGCCATCCTTGATGCCCTTCAGGTTCATTGCCTGTTCCAGCGTCTGGCTGGAGGCGGCATCATTGCCAACCGCCTGCTGGGCCATGGCCAACTCATAAAAGACGATCGGGCGAGTTTTGTAATGGGCGCGCGCCTTGGCATAACTTTGGGCGGCGGCCTTGAAATCCTTTTCCTGCGCCTGATAGAAGCCCACCGAGGCCAGCACTTGCTCCTGGCGCGGATGCAACTGCAATTCGCGCTGCCAGAATACCTCGGCTTTTTTCCAATCCCGCCCGCGCGTATAAGACATCGAAGCCAGCAGCGCCAGGACAATGGCGGTTGCACTGGCCAGGGCCATATTGCGGGAATTGTCCAATAATCCAACCGTCGCCTGGCCCAGCGCATAAACAATCGCCGCGGCAATCAGGCAAACGCCAAGCGAGGGAAGAAGCAGACGCGATTCAGTGACTAGTTGATGCGTGGGCAGATAAACCAGCGAAGGCAGCAGCGCCAGCAGCAACCATAGCACTCCAAAGAGCAGATACTTCACCCGCTTGGTCATTGCGGCAACAACCACGGCCAGCACGACAAAAAGCAGCAACACAATCAAACCAACATTCGACAGGGCCTGCGCGCCCTGCTCCAGCGGATCGTAAATGACCGTCTGTGGATGAGGAAAGACAGTTATGGTGAGGTAACGCAATAAGGCTCGGAAGGGCAGGAGCATCTTTTGTGCGCCCATGAACGCGGCATAGACCGGCTGCTGGGGCGCCAGCGTGCCCAAGGCGGCATTCAGGATCACCCATATTACCAGCGCGGCGAGCACCGCTCCATAGCGCAGCGGCCACAGATCACCGATGGCATGGGGCGAATCGCCGCGGCGGCGCTGCCAGTCCACCAGAAGCAACAACAGCGGCGCGCACAAGCCAACGGGCGCGCTCAGCATGGCCAGCAACGCTCCGGCAAATAAAAGCAATACATAGGGGAAATAGGCCCAAACCGCCTTGGGACGCCACCATGCAACTAAAAGCATAACGAGCAGGAACAATGCGCCCAGTGTTTCGCCGCGACTGGCCACGTAATTCACATTTTCAGCATGCATCGGATGCACAAGAAAGAACAATGCCCCCACAGCCGCCAGGCGCGGGCGATTCGTCAGCAGCACGAGCAACAGGTAAGCCGCGATGCACGTGGCCAGATAAAGAAATAAGGTCGTGGCATGCACGCCCGGCGAAGACAGCGCGCCCGTGGCAATGTTCGTATGCCACTGGTAATCCAGCGCGTAGCTGATCGCCGCAACAGGGGCATAATAGCCATTGTAAATGGCATCAGGCGCGCCATTGTTCGTGAACAGCGAGGGCACAAATTGCCTGTCACGCAACAAGTCGTTATTGGCAATGGCGGCTACATCGCCAAAGACGAATTCATTGCGAAGCACTGGCCAGAATAGAAATAGCCCGATCAAAAGCAAACCGCCAAGATGCAGCGCCAAAGTGTTAATCGAGCCAAAGGGAGAGGCCGGAAGTTTGGTTATGGAATTGACGCCAGATGCGGAGACAGGTTCGGAGGCCATGAGTTTTCCCATACCAGGGCCGCGGCTTCAACAGCGGCGGCTCCATAGAAGATCATGCGGCTGGGCCATGCTGCCTCGGCCGCTAGTGTATAAATCAAGTTTTCTCAATCATATAATGAAGCGCGGCAGAACGGGTCAATCAAATTCGCTGTCGCTGCGCCTCCTGCGCCGCCTCAGCATACACTTCCGCCGTTTGCCTGGCGCATTCGTCCCACCCGAAGCGCTTCACCCGCTGCAGCCCGGCATCGCGCATCTGAGCGGCTCGGCCAGCATTGAGCAGCACATCCTTGATGGCTTCGGCCAGGGCGGCGGAATTACCCGCTGGCGTTCGCAATGCCGCCTCGCCCGAGACTTCCGCCAGCGCGGCCACATCGGTGCACACCACGGGAGCGCCACAAGCCATTGCCTCCAATACCGTCAGGCCAAACCCTTCGTCATGCGAGGCCAGCACAAACAGCGCGCAGTGGCGATACACATGTGGAAGCGCCTCATCGCTGACATAGCCCGTGAGGATGACATCCTTGTCGGGCTCCAAACCCATGGCCGCGATCTGCGCTCCTTCATTCGACCATCCCTCATCGCCAACCAGCACCAGCGGCGGACAGGCCGGAAGAGCCATGCGCAATCGCGCATAGGCTTCGAGCAAACCGCCCACATTCTTGCGCGGTTCCAGCGTGCTGACACTCAGAATATAACGCTCAGGTATTTCGAGCACCTCGCGCCAATGCCGCCACTGCGCCGCATCCTGGCGCGGGTGAAAGCGCTCCAAATCCACGCCATCGGGAATGACGGCAATGCTGTCCTCGCGCACAGGATAATTGCGCATCACGTCATCGCGCACTGCCGTGGTGGGGACGATGATCCGCGTCATTTGGGGCAGACTTTGAGGAAAAATCTCGCGCAAATAGCCGCCCCCCAGCGGATGGCAATGCTCGGGATGACGCAGAAAATGCAGGTCATTCACCGTGGCCACGCGCGCGCCATGCCGTTGCGGCGCAATATGGCCCGAGGGGGAATGAAATACATCCACCGGGCCAATGAATTTTTCTACCACAGGTAAATTGAATCGCTTCCACGAACGCAGCAACCATGGGCCGGGAAGGCGCACGCGCCGCACATGCACATTGGAGCGCAACAGAAAACTCTCATCGGGAACCGGCCGGCGCAGCGAATGCAGCAGAAGAATCAGCTCCAATTCCGGATGATTCTCGGCCAGCGCGCGCACCAACTGATGCGTATAGACGCCAATGCCGGTGCGCGGCGGCAGCATGCTGCTGGCGTTGATGCCCACGCGCAGAGTTGAAGGTTGAGCAGGCAGCGGTGAAGTCCTCTTTGACCCGGCGTTGGCACTTTATTTCATGGAATCATCTTCGTTGTCACGATTTGATCGTCATGCGTCAGGATAATCTCATGACCGGGCGGGACATAAAGAAAATCCTCGCTGTCCCATGGCCCATTCAACAACCGTTCAATCAGGCGGATGTCGCCTTGCATTTTTTCAAAATTCCAGCCGCGCTTCGCGGCCTTTTCGCGCGCCTGTTGCTCAAAAAAATCATCCGGGGCAATGCCCATCTCAATAAACGTGATCTGGCCATAGCGCGTTTCATGAGCATGCAGCGTTTCCCAAATGAAGCGCGCATTTTCTTCCCCGTGTTTCTCGACCAGTTCCTGATACCCTTGATCCATGCCCATCTGCGCCTGAATCGTTTCTCCCTGCAAATCCGCATCCACCTTGCCGCGCTCCAGCCAGCCCGAAGTCTCAAAATATACGCCCGGGTGCGAATCGAAATACTCGCGATAGCGGCCGCGCGAGCCAAGAAACAGCGTAATGCAATCGTGGGCGCGCGGAAGGATCAGCGGCAGCGAGCGGCTGCGCAATCCGCGCACGCCATTGCTGCATAGCCCATAGCCCATGACGATGGCTTCATAGCGGCGGACATCCACGCCATCAATCACTTCCTGCAAACGCGCGCGCATCTTTTCGCTGCCCAGGTCATGCAATCCCTTGGGCAGGAATTGAAGGTCGATGGTATGGGTGGATTGCGCCGAAAGCGCGCAGATTTCGCGATGAAAAACTTCACAGCAAAGAGCAAGGAGTTTCATGATTGACCTTGTTGACCTTATTGACCTTGTTGACCTTGTTGAACTCATTGACTAACTGTCAGTACGGTCAATGCGGTCAATAAGGTCGGTCAGACCGCCCAAAACTACTGATTCTCAAACTCCCCCAGCGTGTAATGCGGATCGCTGGCTGCTTGCGTTTTCCTCGGAGTATCTTTCTTGCCCAGGAATGAATGCCGCTCCACGCGCGGGGTTTCCTTCACATTGGCATAATCGATATACTTATCAAAACAGACATGCATCCCCAGCGCCGTGCGAATTTTATTGCGGATCACCCATTCCAGCGGGCCGAGTTTGGGTAATTGCGGCAGGATCTTCGAGCGCATGGCCGTGCGCGCCGTAGTTACCATCCAGCAATTTTGCGAACATGCTTTTACTTTGCCAATGCTCTGCCGCGCCACGTCGCTGTTGATGATCTGCTCCCATGTCTGCGTCTTCAAATCGCCCATGGGCAGATCGGTGCGCACATTGCACGCCCACACCTTCCCCCACGGGTCCACGAAGGCGAAATCGGTGCCGGCCGTGCAGGGCATGAGCCGATCCTGCCCAAGAATCTTTTTAATCAATCCCAAATTCATATAGGCGCGGAACCAATTCTTAACCGAATTGGTGCGCAGCATGGCTTCGATCAGTTTTTCCACCTCGTGCGCCACCCGCACGCGATCATAAAAGTAATTGTCGTTTTTATGAAATTGCCATGCGTTGTGCAGTGTGGAGGTGGAAAGTTCCAGTCCCATTTCCTGCGCCATGGCATACAAGCCTGCCAATTGATCGGCATTTTCATCCTGGATGACCGTGGCAAAGCCAAGGTCTTTTCCCCCGGCGGCTTGCAGCACTTTCATTCCAGCGAGCTTTTTCTCAAAACCGCCCTCTTCGCCACGAATGCGGTCGTTCAGCAAATCCATGCCTTCCAAACTGAAACGAACTTTCGTGCAGGGATACTTGCGAATGATTGGCTCCAGCCGGTCGGCATGCAGGCCGTTGGTGGAAATTTCGAGAATGCGCCCCTTCGGCTGCAGCACCTCGACAATGGCCGGCAGATCGTGGCGCAGCGTCGGCTCGCCGCCGGTGATATTCAAATTATCGAATCCGCCCGGTAGTTTGGCCAGCACATCGGGGCCGATTTCCTCGGCGGATTTCGAGGGGTTCTGCCATATATAACACATCTGGCATTTGGAATCGCACCGGAAGGTGGTAATGACGCTGAAATCCAAGAGACCCGCTCCTTAATTGATTACAATAGAATATCACACCCGTTCATACTTCATAAGTATTTCTGAATTTTTTCCGCGATGCGCGATGCCATCAACTCATATCCCAGCGAGTTGGGGTGAATATAATCGGCCTTATAACGCGCATCGAAAAAAATATCCTTCAACACATCCGCCACAAGGACACAATCATATTTGCGCGCCAAACGGGCATACATGGAAGCATAGCCATCGGTCGGGCGACCGCTCAGCCCGACAATCACAACCATTGCCCCCTTGCGCTGGGCCGCTTCGATGATGGTGGAAAGATTCTGCTCTGCATCGGAAACAGATACATTGCGCAGCAGATCATTGCCCCCCAACGCCACAATGACCGTGCCAGGATTGTGCCGCAGCATCTCGGGAATGCGGCCTACAGCCCCGCCGGTGGTGTCGCCATTAACGCCGCCGTTGATAATACTGCGACCGATTTTCTGCGACAGCAGAGTCACGAGGTCGCGTCCGGGATCGGCGCCAAAACCCGCCGTCATGCTGTCGCCCAACATGTAGATGGTTGCATTCGGCGGCGGCGAATTGCGCACCGGTCCATCATAATTCAAATGCGCCTGCCACAGATGCCAAGCGCCATAGGTCACTACAGCCATTGCCAGTATCCACATCCATTTCGGTATCGGCTTGCGCTCCCGCACAACCACAGGGCGCGCGTCCGGCAAGCCGATCCGTTCATATTTCGCGTATTTGGGATTCATTAAGTGAATAGGTTAGCAAAATGAAAGGGGAAAGAAAATGCCGTTTCTATGGCAAAATGGTTAGGGATGAAGCTGGTTGCCATTGTGGTGCGGGCCTCCCGGCCTGCACCAGACTCAGTCTGCACTTTGCCTGTCCATTAAAGCTTAAAATTCCTTATTGCCACTCCTGTCCCGAGATGGAGTGCAGGCCAGGAGGCCCGCACCACAATAGAACTAAGTTTTGCAGATTTATAACATCTCCTTGCCAATTTTCCTTAAACTGCATATACCTTCCTCCATGCGCGCCATCTCCATACTTTGCCTGCTGCTAATTCTGGCCTACGTCGGCAACCTGCTCTTCGAAACGCATCGGCTGAATGCGATGTACAAAGCTTCAATGGCGGCCATGCCGGGCAGCACCGCCTATGCCATTCAATTGTTCAAACCTTCCAGCGACATCGATTCCGCCGAGACATTTGGCGCCGCTGCGCGCGTGAAGCGCAAATGGGTGGAAGCGCTGATCAATACAGCCATCAGCAATGTTTGTAAGAAGAGCTTCACCGTGCAGGATGCGGATAATGTGGTGGCGGCATTGAAGGAATTATCCGCGACAAAGCTGCTCACCCCTACGCAGCGTGTCGCGGCGCATCAAAAAATCTTCGACGCCATTCGCGCGCTGCCGCTTGGGTTGGAGAAGAATGGATTTTTGCCCGACTTTGATGAAAGCGTGAAGTTCCTTCAACGTTTGCGCAACGATGCCGTGCTGGACAATTCGCTGCTGACGCGCCTGGAGGAGACCATTGCCCAGGCGCAGGCCATTGACCGCTATCCCATCGCCTTGCGCACCGTGACTTTTGAAACCACAACGGCCATGCACAATGGGCTGAGCTACATGCATCTGGCCACGCCAACCGCGCCCGGAGTGGTGCATGTGCCAATGACCACCGACTCTTCGCAATGGGATGCGATCACTGCCGAGCGCTGCTTTGATGAGACGTATTCGAAATTGACGGAATTCCGCAAGCAATGGAGCCGACCGCTGCCGCCGCAATTGGAGCGCCTCGTGCCCATCTCTGTATTTGATAGCGCCATCCTGCAATTCGGCTACGCTGTTTTGAGCAAGCGCAAGGATGGCACGTGGAATATCTATTTAAGTTTCAAGCCCGCCACCGATGCCGGAGAATTCGAAATCCGTTCAACCTATCTGATGGGCATCCGCAACAAACTCGGAAGCGCCAAGGCCAACGCCGGTTTGCTGCCCGCGAACGATCCCGCCGCCAAGGCCTTTAGCGGCTTGCTGCCGGTGGTGGAGCAAGGGGTCAACCGCCTTAGCCCAGGTGGCGATATTGCCCCGTTGGGCATACAACAGTTGGCAATCTTATATTGAGCCATGTAATGGCAAAGTTTCAGATGGGTTTACTCTTCTACCGGTTGGCTCGCCGCCTGTTTTTTCGCCGTCTTGTTCTTTGGCACATACTGGATCGGGCGACGCCCCTGGCTGGTTTCCACCTCGAACAATGACGTCAGCGTCTTCACCACTTCCGCATGCGCCGGATCGTAATACAAATTTTCGTGCTCCAGCGGATCGTTCTTTTTATCGATCAACTTGCCATCGCGCTGCTTGGGATCGGTGACCTTCTGCCCGCCAATCTCGGAGGTGTAATCCATGCTCCAGCGGTCGGTGCGAATCCAGGAGCGGCGCGCCAGTTGCTGAGCTCCCTTGGACTCCTTGTAAGGCGCGGCAATCTCGCCCACCACCAGCCGCCGCTCATTCTTCTCATTAAACAAGACATGCGCCCGCTTCATCTGCTCGGGCACGGCCACATTGTTCATCTTCAGCAGCGTCGGCGCGATGTCGATGCTCGAGACGAGCGCCTCTTTGTGTTGGAGCGGGCGCACGCCAGGACCGGCGATGATCAGCGGCACGCGCGTGGCGATGTCATGGAAGGTCATCTTCGTTTGCATGCCATATTCACCGATCATGCAGCCGTGATCGGAGGTATAGACAATGATTGTGCGGCGGTCCTCGCCCGTTTCGCGCAATTTGTCGAGGATGCGCCCCACCTGGTCATCGATATGCGACACAAGCCCGTAATAACTGGCGCGCATGCGGCGAATCTGCTCATCGGGCACATCGGGCTTGAATGAACTATGCGTCTTCTCATAGCGCGGCAACCCAGCCAGCGTGGCTGAGGTCGGCTTGTCCCAATCCATCTTCTCCGGCTTGTACATGTTGTAGTATTCGGGCGGGCACAGCACCGGCGTATGCGGCGCGAGAATGCTTACGCGCAGCAGCCACGGCTGACTTGAATTCTTCAGTTCGTCCAGTTGCTTGATCGCTTCATCGGCCAGATAAGAGGTCGGCGTGCGGCCGGGAACCTTCGAGGGATAGATGCCAGAATAAATGCCGCCTTTGCCGATGCGGATCACGTCGAGTTTTTTCTCATCAATCCCCGGGCCGAAAGTATCGAGTTTGATTTCGTCGGCAAATGCGCGGAACGGATTATTCACCTGCCACGGCTCATGCGGCGGAGTATGCACTTTGCCCAAATTGATCGTCTTATAGCCGTTTTGCGCCAGCACCTCAGGATAGGTGGTCAAGCCCTCAGGCCACTTGGCCTGCTTCGATTCCACCGAATTCTCAAATATGCCGGTTTGATGTGGCAGCATGCCAGTCAGCAGACTGACGCGGCTGGGAACGCAGACGGGGCTGGCGACGAAGCAGTTGTCGAAGACTACGCCATGATTGGCCAGGTTGTTGATATTGGGGGTGCGCACCCATGTGTTGCCATAGCAGCCCAAGCTGTCGGTGCGCTGCTGGTCGGTGATGATGTAGAGGATATTATAATGATCGGTCGGACGTGAGGAGGGCATGGACTCGGGCATGCTGGCCGGACGCGACGCCGGCACAGGCCCGCTCCAAGCCATGCCGGCGCAAAACGCCAGCGCCAGAAATGCGCGGGTGATACGCGCAGCCACCTTGCGCAAACGAGACGTCGTGGACGAAGCCATGAGCGAAAACACCTTTCGATGAATAGAGACAGTCGAATGATCGTGTCAGAGGGAAGGGTGATTGTGCAAGGGATTTGGAGTATAATGAACTGTCATTTCGAATGAGGCAAAGCGACTCTCACACCTACTGTCATTTCGAAGGAAGCGAAGCGACTGAGAAATCTTCTCGCCACCCATTGTCATTTCTAAGGAAGCGAAGCAACTGAGAAATCTCCGCCACCGGTCGAGATTTCTCGCGCTTTGCGCTCGAAATGACAAATTCCTTTCAAATACCAACTAGGATCCCCTGCCACCCATTGTCATTTCGAAGGAAGCGAAGCGACTGAGAAATCTCTCACACCCATTGTCATTTCGAAGGAAGCGAAGCGACTGAGAAATCTTCGTCACTGCGCCGCTGCGAGCCACCCGTAAGCCTCATAATCAGAGTTTACGAGAAGTTTGTGATTGCGAGTTCTTTCCTTAAAAGTTAAGACTATGGCACCGGTTTTCGCCTTTTCTTCTTTAAGGATGATGTCATCGTGATTGGCCGAGCACAAAGTTTCTCCGTTTTGGGAATCGATGCCTACCGCGTTGTGGT
>Ga0116193_1001214_pt1 | contig 22091 bp, 22 predicted proteins | sample AD_UKC115_MetaG_FD_89892 | JGI IMG/M metagenome (GOLD analysis project Ga0116193, IMG submission 89892) | Active sludge microbial communities of municipal wastewater-treating anaerobic digesters from Hong Kong - AD_UKC115_MetaG | ecosystem: Engineered > Bioreactor > Anaerobic > Digestate... | reverse complement strand
TTCAAGTACGTCCACGGCGTCCCGATCAACCCGATCTTCACCCGGCACGACTTCGACGCGCCGGTGTCCTACGTGGATTTCACCATCACCTTCGAGGGCGATGACGGCCAGCGGATCGAGGACGTCAACAGCGGGGTGGAAGCCATCAACGGCGGGCTGGGCATCGCGGTGACCAAGAGCTGGGGCATGGTCGACAACCGCACCATCTCCTGCATCACCCCGGTCGACGAGTGCACGTCCGACGTTCGCTTCAACGTCTACATCGGCCGCAATCCCGCCAAGGATTCGGAGCGGGCCCGGATCAGGGCCGAGGAATTCGGCACCGAGGTGATCCGCCAGTTCAGCCAGGACATCCACATCTGGTCGCACCAGCGTTACTCCGACCCGCCGGCCCTGTCGAACTCGGAGTACCAGGGCTTCACCGCAATTCGCAACTGGGCCAAGCAGTTCTATCCCGACGGTATCGGTGGCAGCGCCGCCGATGTGTATGCAGCACAGAAAGGCTGAAACCTGATGACCGCACCGATTCGCGTCTTCCAGGTCGCCACCGGCAATGTCGGCTCCGAGATGGTCAGGCGTTATCAGGAGCGCGACGACCTGGAACTCATTGGGGTGCATTGCTATTCGCCGGAGAAGGTCGGCCGCGACGTCGGTGAGCTGGTGGGCATCGGCCCGATCGGCGTGACCGCCACCGGCAGCATCGACGAAGTCATCGCGGCCGCACCCGATGTGCTGACCTTTCACGGCGTCTTTCCCGACGAGGATCTCTACGTGCCGATCCTCGAGGCCGGCATCAACATCGTCACCACCGCCGACTGGATCACCGGCTGGCACCGCGACACCAACCACCCTCACCCGTCGGGCAAGGCGGTGACCCAGTTGCTCGCCGAGGCCTGCGCGAAGGGCGGCTCGACGTTCTACGGCACCGGGATGAACCCGGGCCTGAATCAGATACTGGGCGTGGTGTGCTCGGCCGATGTCGCCGAGATCGAGAACGTCACCACGATCGAGTCGGTCGATGTGTCGTGCCATCACTCCAAGGACACCTGGATCGAGGTCGGATACGGCCTGCCCGTGGACGATCCGTCGATCCCGGCCAAACTCAAGAAGTACACCGAGGTGTTCGCCGACAGCGTCCGGATGATGGCCGACTGCTTCGGGCTGGAACTGGACGAGGTCAGGTTCAGTTACGAGCTCGGTGCGTGCACCAAGGACGTCGACCTCGGGTGGTACACCCTGCCCAAGGGTTCCCTGGGCGGGAACTACATCAAGTACCAGGGCATGGTCGACGGGGTCTCGCGGGTCGAGACCCACCTGGAATGGCAGATGACCCCGCACACCGAGCCGAACTGGGACATCAAGGGCTGCTACATCACCCAGATCAAGGGCGATCCGTGTGTCTACAACAAGCACATGATCTTCCCGAAACCCGGTGTGGACCTGTCGGATCCGGACAACTTCGCATCGATCGGCATGACCGTGACGGGTCTGCCGGCGCTCAACGCGATCAAGGCGGTGGTGGCGGCAGCGCCCGGGCTGATCACCAGTGCGGACCTTCCGCTGCGTGGCTTCGCCGGACGGTTCAAGCTCGACTGACCGTCGGCGAGCGTGCGCGAAATCCCGCGCCGCGCGGCGTGTCGGCGGACCGACACGCACGCTCGCGAGCAAGGTTGAGCCGTGGCGCGCCGGCACGGCTGGGGCGGGTCCCCGCCCGCAACCGATGAGGACGCGGTCGCGCGCATCGTCGACGCGGCCGTCGCGCTGATCGACGAGACCCAGGCCGAGATCAGCATCGCCGACGTCGCCCGGTCGCTCGGCGTCATCCGCCAGACCGTCTACCGGTACTTCCCGAACACCGAAGCGCTGATGGAGGCCGCGGCCGTCGCGTCCGTCGGTGCGTTCCTGGACCGCATCGAAACGCACCTCGCGGGGATCACCGATCCTGCCGCGGCCGTCACCGAGGGGCTGGCCCATGTCCTGGAGACGTTGCCGCCGCACATCGGTCTGTTGCTCTCCCCGTTGCGGCCCAACAGGTTTTCCGTAGCCGTCACCTCCGGGCAGGCCCGGACAATCGGCCGCTCGATGCTGGACAGGTTCGACGTCGACTGGGGTGCAGTCGGGTACGGCGACGCCGAACTCGACGATCTGACCGAGTACGTCCTACGCACGCTCCAGTCGTTCATCGTCGACCCGGGCGATCCGCCGTCCCGCGGCGCCGAACTCAGGCGTTACCTGAGCCGTTGGGTGGGGGCTGCCGTCAGCGGTAGTCGACCTCGAACGTCTTGAGCCCGTTGAGCCACGGCGAGCGGACCCGGGTCGGATCCGAGATCTTGGCGATATCGGGAATCACGTCGGCGATGGCGTCGAACATCAACGCGATCTCCATCCGCGCCAGATTCGCCCCGATGCAATGATGCGTGCCGTTTCCACCGAACCCCAAGTGCGGGTTCGGATTTCGTAGAATGTTGAACTTGTTCGGTTCATCGAACACGTCCTCGTCGTAGTTGCCGGAGGCGTAGAACAGGCCGGCGCGCTGGCCCTTGCGGATCGTCGCGCCGCCGATCTCGACGTCGTTGCGGGCGGTGCGCTGGAAGCAGGTCACCGGCGTCGCCCAGCGCACGATCTCGTCGGCCGCGTTCTTGGGCCGTTCGCGCTTGAACAGGTCCCACTGCCCGGGATGGTCCAGGAAGGCGTTCATGCCGTGGGCGATCGCATTGCGGGTGGTCTCGTTACCGGCGACCCCGAGCAGCATGACGAAGAATCCGAACTCCTCCTCGGTCATCCAGTCACCATCGAAGTCGGCCTGCACCAGCATGGTGACGATGTCGTCCTTGGGGTTCTTCCGCCGGTCTTCGGCCATGCTGTAGGCGTAGCCGAGCAGTTGCACGCTGGCCAGCGCCGGATCCATGGTCTGGGCCTCGGGATCGGTGTAGTTGATACACGAGTTGGCCCAGTCGAAGAAGTCCTGCCGGTCGGGTTCGGGCACGCCGATCAGATCGGCGATCGCGAGCACCGGCAGCTTGGCCGCGACGTCGTCGATGAAGTTGCCGCTGCCCTTCGTGCGCGCTTCCTCGACGATCGAATACGCCGCGCCGCGCAGCTTGTCCTCGAGTTCGGCGACCCCGCGCGGGGTGAACAGCTTGGAGACGATGCGCCGCAGGCGGGTGTGCTCCGGCGGATCATGGTTGATCAGAAGGGGTTTGGTGGATTCGACGACCGCCGGTTCCATCCCGTCGAAGAAGCTGACCACGACGCCGTTCTCGTTGGCCGACCAGTTGTCGTTGTCGCGGGAAATGGTCTTGATGTCGGCATGCCGGCTGATCACCCAGAAGCCGCCGTCGGTGAAGCCGCCGGTGCCGGGCTCCTGGGCGTTCCACCAGACCGGTGCGGTGCGGCGCAGCTCCGCGAACTCGGCCAGCGGTAGGCCGCGCTGCATCATGTCGGGGTCGACGAAGTCGAACGGGCGGTCGAGCGTACTGGTCATCGCGGCCATCTCCGGCGGTGTGATCGGGGTCTCGTTTCAGACCATACACTACACCGCTTTGGCGTATGTTCAGGATGCTTGACCGTCGTCCGCTCATGCGATGAGCTGTGCCCATGGCCGAACTCGCAGACGTCCCGCCCCCCGACGTCCGGAAGAAATATCGATGGTTGATCGCGGCGGGCTTCACCACCGCCGCGGCCGTGTTCACCGCGGGCCGGTTCATCCTGGGCAGCAAGGTCGACCGGGATCGCGGCTGAGTCGACGATCTCGCCGCGGGCGCGGCGGTGGAGGACCGAAGCGAATCGGCGTCGCTCGCTACCATCGCGTTCGTGACCGAACGCGCGCGCATCGACTTCCCGTCCCGTATCGGCGTCTGGTGGGCGGGTGACACCTGGGCCATGCCCGACGCGCAGCAGGTTGCCCGCGATGTCGAGGCGATGGGCTACGGCTCGCTCTTCCTGCCCGAGGTGGTCGGCAAGGAGGCGCTGACGCAGTCGGGGGCATATCTGTCGGCCACCGAACGCTTGGTGATCGGCACCGGGATCGCCAACATCCACGTGCGGATCCCGTCGGCCGCCGAAGCCGGCGCGCGAACGCTGACGGCGTTGTACCCGGGCCGGTTCGTGCTCGGCCTCGGTGTCAGCCACGCGCCGCTGGTCCAGTACGGCATGGGCGGCGTTTACGAGAAGCCGCTGGCGACCATGCGGTCGTATCTGGAAAAGATGGCCGCGGTGCCGCCGCAGATCGAGCCGGGCGTCGGGCGGCCGCCGCGACTGCTCGCGGCGTTGGGGCCCAAGATGATCCAGCTGTCCGGCGAGCTGACCGACGGCGCGCACCCCTACCTCGTCACGCCCGAGCACACGAAGGTGACCCGCGAACTGCTCGGCCCGGACAAGTGGGTGGTCTCCGAGGTGCCCGTGGCCATCGGTGGCGACGACTCCGATCAACTGCGCCGCGTGCACGCCCACCTCGAGGTGTACAGCGGGTTGCCGAACTACCGGAACTCGTGGCTGCGCCAGGGCTTCGACGATTCCGATCTGGTGCGCGGCGGATCCGACCGGCTGGCCCGCGCGCTGGCCGGAATGGGCACCGTCGAGTCGGCGGCCGCCGCGGTGCAGGCCCATCTGGATGCCGGTGCCGACCACGTCGTCATCCAGGCGTTGGGGGACACCCCGACCGACGATCCGCGGCCGGCGCTGCGGGAGCTGGCGACCGAACTCGGGCTGTCCGGATAGGCCGAACCCGAACCGCTCGCCGAACCCGACGTGTCGATCGTCGTCGGGCCTCTTGCTCGCGGCAGTACATCGCCCGCCGAACCTGACGAAATGGCGGGAGTTACTCGGTGTTCTCCTGCGAAACGTCCGTTTCGGCGTTCTCGGCGCGGCGGCGTTTGCGCCACTCCAAGAACATCGGCAGCACCGAGAGCACGGCGATGAGGATGAAGATCGGCTCGATGAGCTTCTGGATGATGGCGAACTGCCCCAGGAAGTATCCCAGCAGGACCAGCAGCGTGCTCCACACCACGGCGCCGATCACGTTGAACAACGTGAACACGCCGTAGGTCATCTTCGCCGCACCGGCGGTGATGGGCGCCAGGGTGCGCACGATCGGGACGAACCGCGCCAGCACGATCGCGAACGGGCCGCGCTGCTCGAAGAATGCGTGCGCCTCGTCGAGGTATTTCTGCTTGAGGAATCGGGCGTCGGGCTTGAACATCTCCACGCCGATGAACCGGCCGATGAAGTAGCCGACCTGGCCACCGAGGATGGCGGCGATCGGGATGAACACCAGCAATTGCCAGAGCTGGAAGTTGGCGTTGTCGTGCGCGGCCGCCGCGGTGCCGGCCGCCAGCATGCCGGCCACGAACAGCAGTGTGTCGCCGGGCAGCACCGGGAACAGCACGCCGGATTCGATGAATACGACCACCAGCAGGCCGACCAGGGCCCAGGGGCCGAAGTATCCGATGAGTTTCACCGGGTCCAGGAAGTCCGGCATGAGCGCGAGGGTGTTCACAAGCCTCGAGGGTACCGGCGGTGGGGGCGCGCCCGGGTTGGCGCCGTTTATCCCTGCTGGGAGCGGGTGTACCTGCTAGCGTGCCGCGTATCAGACCGAGGGAGTTCCTGGATGGCGCGCGTTCGAAACTTCAGCACGATGACGGCGGCCGCGGTGGCCCTGGTGACGGTCGGGATCGTCGCCTCGGGATGTTCACCGACCAAGGAAGCGGCCAGCACCGCGACGGCCACCACCGAGGCGTCGGCGGAGAAGGCGCCCGCGACCACCACGCACGCGGCGGCGTCCACCGATCTGAAGTCGCTGGTGCCCACGCCCGCGAACACCGCCGTCACCAACGGGCCCGACGCCATTCCGAATGACGGTGTGCACCTTCACTTTCAGGTCAACGGCGCACCGGCCGCGGTGATGGACGCGTTCAAGGCCGACCTGAAGAGCAAGGGGTGGGACGTGACCACCATCGTCACCTCCGGCGGCGGCGCCGGCGGTGGTGGTGGAGCGACGTACACCGGTACCAACGGCGACGCCTACGGTGTCTTCGACGGCGGTGGCTACGACACCAAGACGTTCGTGGACGTGTGCACCTGGCCCACGAAGCCGGCCGACCCGAACTGCACCCGCGGCGACCGGTAGTTCGCGCACCGGCGCCATGTCGGATCTGAATCGCCGGACGGTGCTCATGGGCGCCGGCGTCCTGGCCGGTATCGCCGGATCCGCGCTGCGCTCACCCCCGTCGGCCCACAGTGACCCCGTGCCCGGACCGGACGTCGACCTGGCCCTGCTGCGGCGGACCTTCGTGCTGGCCGACGACGCCCGCCGGGCCGGCGGCGCGCCCTACGGTGCCCTGGTGGCCGACGCGGCCGGGAACGTGGTGGCCGAACACGGCAACACCGGCGGTGATCCCACGCAGCACGCCGAGCTGGTGGCGTCGGCCGCCGCCTGGCGGACCCTGGACTACGCGGGCATGAACCAGGCCACCCTCTACGCCAGCACCGAGCCGTGCTCGATGTGCGCCGGCGCGGCGTACTGGACCGGCATCGGCCGGGTGGTCTACGGGATGTCGAATCATCGGCTGTTCGAGTTCACCGGGGACCAGCCGGGACGCACGTCGTTCGCGCTGCTGTGCCGCGACATCCTGACGCACGGCAGCCGTCCGGTCTCCGTGGTGGGGCCGCTGCTCGAGGACGAGGCCGCCCGGAGCCACGCCGGATTCTGGCACTGAGGCCCAATCGCGCCCTACCGGTGTCGCCGTCAGACGGTTCCTGAGATACTGCCCGGGAAGCAGTCTGCCTCGTTGGAACGCCGAAGGAGAAAGTCACATGCCCATCGCAACGCCCGAGGTCTACGCCGAGATGCTGGGCCGGGCAAAGGAGCACTCCTTCGCATTCCCCGCCATCAACTGCGTGGGCTCGGAATCCGTCAACGCCGCCATCAAGGGCTTTGCCGACGCCGGCAGCGACGGCATCATCCAGTTCTCCACCGGCGGTGCGGAATTCGCGTCCAGACTCGGCGTCAAGGACATGGTGACGGGCGCGGTGGCATTGGCCGAGTTCGCGCACGTGGTCGCCGCCAAGTACCCGATCACCGTCGCGCTGCACACCGACCACTGCCCCAAGGACAAGCTGGACACCTATGTGCGCCCGCTGCTGGCCATCTCCGCCGAGCGCGTCGCCAAGGGTCTGCCGCCCCTGTTCCAATCGCACATGTGGGACGGCTCGGCGGTCCCGATCGACGAGAACCTGTCCATCGCGCAGGAACTGCTGAAGGCCGCGTCCGCCGCCAAGATCATCCTCGAGGTCGAGATCGGCGTCGTGGGCGGCGAGGAGGACGGCGTCGAGGCCGAGATCAACGACAAGCTGTACACCAGCGCCGAGGACTTCGAGAAGACCATCGAGGCGCTCGGTGCCGGCGAGCACGGCAAGTATCTGCTGGCCGCCACGTTCGGCAACGTGCACGGCGTGTACAAGCCGGGCAATGTGAAGCTCAAGCCCGAGGTGCTGGCCGAGGGCCAGCGGGTGGCCGCCGCCAAGCTGGGTCTGGCCGCCGACGCGAAGCCGTTCGACTTCGTCTTCCACGGCGGGTCGGGCTCGTTGAAGTCCGAGATCGAGGACTCCCTGAAGTACGGCGTGGTGAAGATGAACGTCGACACCGACACCCAGTACGCGTTCACCCGCCCGCTGGCCGCGCACATGTTCACCAACTACGACGGGGTGCTCAAGATCGACGGCGAGGTCGGCAACAAGAAGGTCTACGACCCGCGCAGCTATCTGAAGAAGGCCGAGGCCTCGATGAGCGAGCGCGTCGTGGAGGCGTGCAACGACCTGCACAGCACCGGCCGGAGTGTGTCGGCGGGCTAGTGGGGCCGTCCCGCGTGGGGAATAACGGCGCGCCGGATCCGGCTTGGAGTGTCAGACTGCACGGAACATACAGATGGGACTGGTAATGGCTGAAAATCTCTGGCGTAAGCGGATCGTCGTCACGGTCGGCGGTGCGGCGCTGATCGGTATGGGCGTCATCACCGCGGGCTGCGGTGAGACCAACAAAGAGGCTCCGACCACCACGACGACCACCACGACCACCACCACGACGACCACCGCCCCGGCGACGACGTCGGCGCCGGCCCCGGCTCCGACGGAGAAGGGCGGTCCGGTCCAGGACGATCCGTTCTCACCGACGCCACCGACCCACACGCAGAACAGGCATCACGGCGACCACTGACGAAACTCGGCCCTAGCGGGTCGATCGCGATGAGGGCGCACCGGTGGTCGGCCATGGTGACCGGGGTCGTGGTGCTGGTTTCGTCGTGCGGCTGGTCGCCTCGGCCGGAGCCGGACCGCGCGGTGATCACCGGTGCGTACGCATCGTTGCTCGCCGATTCGGAGGATCTCGGCTCGTCCGACGCCGCCGATACCAGCGTGACGGTCGGACTGCGCGATGCGGCGCGGCCCGCGGTGTTGTTCGACTGGGCGACCGCTCGCCGGCTGTCCGTTCGCTGGCGCCCGGGCGAGAGCTGGGCGATCGTCGAAGGCCGGGCCGACGACGTCGCGCGTGCATTTGACGTACCGATCCACGATTACCGCGGCCGCAAGGGCCAGGTGTTCTACGCCTCGGGCCGCCAACCCGCGGTGCCGCAGGCGTTGTCCGGCGGGGTCGTCGACGTCGGGCGGATCCTCGGTTACACCCCGCACCACATGGCGCGGCCGAGCATCTTCCCGCTGGACGTACCGATGCAGGGCCTGGCCCCCGACCAACTGCTGACCGTCTACAACGCGAAACCCCTTGTCGAACAGGGATATACGGGCAAGGGTGCAACCATCGTGTTCTTCGAGTTCGACGGCTTCGCGCAGAGTGATCTCGATGATTTCGCCGACTCCTCGGACCTCCCGCCGTTCACCCCGGTCCTGGTCGGCGGCGATCCGGGGCCGCCGCACGGCGAAACGGTGATGGATCTCGAGGTGGCCCACGCGATTGCGCCCGATGCCCGCCTGGTGGTGGTCAACGCGCGGCCGACGGTCGAGGGCAGCGGCGCGTACGAGAAGGTCGGCGAGATGTTCCGGGCGGCCGACCGCGACCATCCGGGGGCGGTGTGGAGTCTGTCGATCGGGTGGTCCTGCGACGCATTCCCGACGGCGACGGACCTCGCGCCGATCCGCAGTGCCCTGACGCTCGCACAGTCCCATGGGACAACGGCGTTCGACGCCTCCGGCGACAACGGTGGTCTGGAATGCAAGGGCGGGGACAACTGGTCGGCACCGCCGGGCCCCGGCGACATCGGCCTGGACGCGGTGGCCTCGATCCCCGAGATGACGTCGGTCGGCGGCACCACGCTGTCCACCGACGCCGACGGCCGGTGGTTGGCCGAACAGGCCTGGAGCGACGGACCGCTGTCACAGGGCAGCAGCGGCGGGGTCTCGCGGCTGTACGACCGGCCGGATCATCAGCGCAACGTGTCGACGGACCGCGACGGCACGCACCGCCTGGCGCCCGACGTCGCCGCGGTCGCCGATCCGTTCACCGGGGTGCGGATCGTGTACAACGGCCGCCCGCACATCGGGGCGGGAACCTCGCAGGCGGCCCCGATCTGGGCGGCGCTGACCGTTCTGATGAACCAATATCTGGCCGCTCACGGCGGGCGTCCGCTGGGCGACCTCAACCCGTTGCTCTACCGCGTTGCCGCGGGATCGGCGCTGCCCGGATTCCGCGACATGAGCGTCGGCGGCAACGCCGTCGACCACGCCGCACCCGGCTATGACACGGTGACCGGACTGGGCAGCCCCAACGCCGACAACCTCGCCCGCGTGCTGCTGGACGCGCAGCGGGAGGCGATTCCCCGATGACCGGGAACGGCGACCCGGTTCCCGAGCCGACGTGCACGGCCTGCGGAACGAGCGGCCCGCCCGGCTCCTACTGCACCTCGTGCGGTTCCCGGTTCGGGTACCGGGGCCGGCGCGGCCACCCGGTCGCTCCCGGCGAGCGCGTGTTCCTGCCGTCGGTGGTCACCTCGCTGTTCCCGCGACTGACACCCCATGCGCGCGGCCCCTTCCGGATCGCACTGGTTGCGGTACTCGGCGCGCTCGTGGCGTTCGCCGTGCTGCGGTGGCAGGCCCCGGTGGTGGTGGTCGCGACGTTCGGGTTCGCTCTGCTGTTCACCATGTACCTCGCGGAATCCGATGTGTTCCATGACTTTCCGCGGCAGATACTCGCGAGCACCGCGATCCTGGGCGTTGTGATCGGCGCGGTGTGGGGTGCGTTCAGCGGCAAGATGGTGGCGCGCGGTTACGACGTGCCACTGGGATCCGGACCGGACAGCGCCAACATCTTCGCGCAGGGCATGGCACTGACCGCCGCCGGCGCGCTGGTGATGCTGCTGCCCACGGTCGTCGTCGCTGCGGTCTGGGCCAGGGGCGCCGGGCAACGGGAGTCGTTGGACGGCTATGTGATCGGCGCATCGGGTGCCACCTTCTTCACGGTGGCCTCGACCGTCGTGCGGTTGACACCGCAGCTGGCGGCGGGCCCGACAACCGTGCGGCGTTCCACCATGGACCTGCTGGTGGGGGCGGGCATCCACGGTTTCGCCGTGCCGTTGACGGCGGCCGCGCTCGGCGGACTGTTCGGCCTGGCGCTGTGGTTCCGCCGCGCATCGGGCGGCGGCGTGGAGGTGCGGGCCGTCGCGGCCGCAGTGCTGGTGATCGTCGTACTGTCCGGGGTGCAGCGGGTACTGGAGATCCTGCCGGTCCGCGAATGGATCCACCTGGTCATGCACCTCGGGATCGCGGTGATCACGTTGTCGGTCAACCGATTCGGGGTCCGTTGGGCCCTGCTGAAGGAAGCGCTGGATCCCACCGAGCACGCGGCCTGCCCGGACTGCGGGCCCGCCGAACCGGGCGCCCGGTTCTGTGCCGATTGCGGTGTGGCGCTGCACGCGTTCTCGCGGACGGCGCGCAGCGCCGGCGGGACCGGTCGCAGCGTGCCGGCAACCCGCCGCCGGCTGGCACTGGCCGTCGGCGCGGGCGTGGGTGTGCTTGCCGTCGTGGCGTTCGCTGTCTCGACGATGATGACGGCCCGGCCGGCCCGCTACGTCTGCCCGCCCGACTGCGGCGCACCGCCGATCGGGACGCCGGTCGAGACCAACCCCCAATTCACCTCCACCGACGGCGATTTCACGGTCTCCTACCCCGGCCGGGGCACGGCGTACCGCTCCACCTTCACCGGCAGCGGAGTGGTGCTCGACTTCACCGGGGGTGACACCGGCACGCTGGAACTGCACGGCGAACCGGCCGGGGGGCGGAGCCCCCAGCAGGTGATCACCGACCTACTCCGGCGCAGATACCCCGACGCCGCGGTCGCCTACGAGATCCCGAACGCCTCCGTCGGTTATCAACCGGGCTACGGCGTGGCGGCCGACGACTATCCGCAGGACGGCAGCGGCACCTACATGCGGTTGCGGATCCTGGTGCTGGCCGCGGTGAAGAACGACTACGCGCTGGTGGCCTCGGCCGTTGGCCCCTATCACGAATTCAGCCCCAGCTTCGGCAACGGTCACCCGTCGGGTGCGAATCTGCAGCTCGCCCTGGACATGGCGAAGTACGTGAACAGCTTTGTGTGGCGCGGTGATTCGCCGCGCTAGCCGGGCGCCTGGCAGATCTTCCACTGGTCGTCGCGGAACTCGAGGTCGAAGCTGCGGGTGGACCGGGTCTGCGGATCGAACGCCATGTACGACGTCACGTTCGCCTCGGCGTGGTCGCCGTTGACGACGACATCGTCGATGCCGGCGACCACGGGGTACTGCCGGGCGGCGATCACCCGGGCGTGGGTGTCGGCCCACTGCCGGTCGTCGTAGGTGTTGTAGCCGTCGGCGGTCGAGCCGCAGGTGATACCCCGCAGCGCGGCCAGATCCCCGTTCTGGATGGCGGCGTCGAACGCGTTGATGGTGGCGCGGACGCGATCCTCGTGGGACGCCTTGGGGTCGTGCGCGCGACCGAGCAGCAGAGTGCCCAGGATGGCCACGGCCGCCAGCGCGGCGATCACCAGCAGAACGGCCAGCACCCAGCCCCACTTGCCGGACCGGATCGGCATCTTCGGCCTGCGGCGCGGCGGAATCTCCCGGGGGACGGCGGTACGGGGATGGGCTCCGGTGCCGGCGGCAACGCCGGCCGCGCCCATGTCGATGATCTCGGTGGCCGGATCTGGGGCTCGCCCGATCACCTGCGTGGAGCCCGCGTCCATGCCCGACGGCGCGGTGAACCGGCGTTCGCCCGGCGTGATCACCGGCTGCGCGGACTCGGAGTCGGTGGCGGGGGTGCTGATGACCTCGGTCTCGAAGTCGGCGGCGTACTGCTCGGCGGCCAGGGTGTCGGGTTCGGCACCGAGGGGTTGGGGATCCGGGCCGGGCCCATCAGGGTTCGACATCGGTGTTGGCTTCCTCCCGTTTGCGCCGTTCCGCTCTCTCGCTGGCATCCACCGTCGAGCGTAGAGGCACAATGGTCGTCATGACACGGATGGGTGATCTGCTGGGACCGGATCCGGTGCGGCTGCCGGCCGACGAACAGGCCGAGGCGCAGTTGCTGGCGGGGGAGAAGGCCGCGATCGTCGCCGCCGCGCATCCGACGGCCTCGGTGGCCTGGGCGACGCTCGCCGAGCATGCCCTCGAGGACGACAAGGTCATCACGGCCTACGCCTACGCGCGGACCGGCTATCACCGCGGCCTGGACCAGTTGCGCCGCAACGGGTGGAAGGGATTCGGGCCCGTGCCGTTCGCGCACGAACCCAACCAGGGCTTCCTGCGGTGTGTCGCAGCGCTGGCGCGGGCCGCCGACGCGATCGGCGAGACCGACGAGTACCAGCGGTGCCTCGACCTGCTCGACGACTGCGATCCGAGCGCTCGTCGCGAACTCGCCCTGGGATAGCTACCAGTCGGTGCGCTGCTCGCAGTCCCCGGCCTCGGGCGGCTCGACCTGCACGGTCGCGTGCTCGAGCCCGCGGGCGGCCAGCACGGCCCGCGCCTCGTCGAGCACGCGGGCCGAGTCGGCGCAGCTCGTCAGGTGTGCGGTGGCCATGTCCTTGCCCGGCACCAGGGTCCACACGTGCAGATCGTGGACGCCCGTCACGCCCTCGACCTGTTCGAGCGCGGTCCGGAGTTCCTCGACGTCGATATGGCTCGGCGACGACTCGGACAGGATCCGCAGCGCCTGCCGCGCCAGTGAGATGGCCCGTGGCAGCACCCACAGCGCCACCAGCACCGCCACCACGACGTCGGCGTACGGCCATCGCGTGGTGACCGTGACGATGCCGGCGATCAGAACGCCGATGCTGCCGACGGTGTCGGCGACGACCTCCATGTAGGCGCCCTTGACCGCCAGGCTCTTCTCGGAGTCGGCGCGCAGCAGCAGCACGACCGCCAGGTTGGCCAGCAGACCGGCCAGTGCGACGACGATCATCGGGACACCCGGGATCTCCGGTGCGTCACCGAGCCGTTCGTACGCCTCGAAGAGGATGAACGCCGCAACGCCCATCAGCAGCGCGGCATTGGCCACCGCGGTGAACACCTCGGCGCGGTGCCACCCGTAAGTGCGTGCGGCCGACGCCGGACCGTGCCGGGCCAGCAGCACCGCGGACAGCCCCATGAACATGGCCACCAGGTCGGTCAGCATGTGTCCCGCGTCGGCCAGCAGCGCGATGGAGTTGATCCACAGTGCGGTGCCCAGTTCGGCGGCGAAGAATGCGGTCAGGATCGCCGCGGCGATCAACATGCGACTGACGCGGGTCTCGCCGCCGTGGTGGTGATCGTGTCCCGCGCCCATGGATCGAGAATCTATGCGTATCTCTGCATACGGGGCAAGGGGTCCGCGGTCCCCGGGATCTGTTCAGCGGCTGCTGCGACATCCACTCGCACAACGTGTCCGTGGTTGCTGAACAGATCGAAAGGGGCGCCGTCAGCGGTGCCAGAAGAGGGTCAGCCCGTACCCGATCGCGGCCAGCTGGTCGATGCCGCCCAGCAACGCGTAGACCTTGAACACGAACGTGAAGAACCACTGGTTCAGCGGCGGCGCGATCAGGATGAACAGCAGGATGAAGAAGCCGTACTGCTTGACCGGCGCCAGTGAGCGCTGCAGGCCGGGGCTCAGGTGCGGTTCCAGCGCGTTGTAGCCGTCCAGCGGCGGGATCGGCAGGATGTTCAGGACCACGGCCATGACCTGCAGCAGCGCCAGGAACGCCACGCCGGACCAGAACACCGAATGGTCGTGCCGGTAGAACAGCTGGACCGCGCCGAGCAGCACGACGGCCAGCACCAGGTTGACCAGCGGCCCCGCCAGGCTGACCAGGGTGCGCTGCGACTTGGTCATCGCGCCGGTGCGTACCCACACCGCCCCGCCGGGCAGGCCGATTCCGCCCATCGCGATGAACAGCAGCGGCAACACGATGGAGAACACCGGGCTGGTGTACTCGAGCGGGTTCAGCGACAGGTATCCGCGCGTCGCCGCGTCGTGGTCGCCGAATCGCCACGCGGTGAACGCGTGCCCGAACTCGTGCAGACACAGCGAGACCACCCAGCCCGCGATCACCAGGATGAACACCCCGGCATAGGCGATCGGCCCGTTGTCCATCCTGGCTTCGCCGGCCAGCCAGGCCAGGACCCCGCCGGCTGCGGTCACCGCCAGCAACAGCAGGAAGACCGGACTGGGCCGGACCGCCGACCGGCTTCCGAGCGGGCGAACGTTCACGTCCCAGAAGCTACCCGGTGACCGCCAGCCAGCCCTCGGTGTTGCGGTAGAACGTCGAGCGCCGTACCTCGCGGGGCGCCTCGATGCCGTCGCGGATCACCCGTGCTCCCACGGTGCCCAGCTGCACGGCCCGGCCGTTGACCCACCGGCCGCGGCGCAGCCGGCCGGCCGGCACCCTGGCGCGCAGACCGGGCAGGTCCCGGGTCGGTTCGATCCGGACCTCGGCCACGTCGCCATCGAACAGGACGGCGTCGTCCACCACGGCCTCGCCGTGCAGGGTGAGCGCCCCGGCCGCGGGCAACCAGTGCGCCGAACCGACGATCACCTGGCCCGTTTCATCGCGGATCAACGGCAGCCGCCGCGTGGCTCCGGTGCGGGCACGCCGCGCCCCGACCATGTGCAGTGCAGCGACCTCGACGTCGAGCCGGCCGGCGCGCAGCAGCGCCGTCAGCACCGCGGCCAGATCGGCGTCCGCGGTCGGCGAGCCGCCCACGACGATGACCCGGCGCAGCGCCGGCGCGTCCTGGAGCAACTCCGAAAGCTCGACGAGAGGCAGGTCGGCGAGCACCGCGGGGATCGCGTGACCGCCGAACCGCACCACCCGGATGTCGCTCTGCGCATGCGGCGTGTTCAGGAATGGTCCTCGATTCGGATAGGGTGTCTCACCGGCGTGAACACAATTTAGGCGGGAGATTCTGCCATGCCGGCAATCGTCCTGATCGGCGCCCAGTGGGGTGACGAGGGCAAGGGAAAGGCCACCGACCTCCTCGGGGGCCGCGTGCAGTGGGTCGTGCGCTATCAAGGCGGCAACAACGCCGGGCACACGGTCGTCCTGCCGACGGGGGAGAACTTCGCGTTGCACCTCATCCCGTCGGGCATCCTCACCCCGGGCGTCACCAACGTGATCGGCAACGGCGTCGTCGTCGACCCCGGCGTGCTGCTGACCGAGCTCTCGGGCCTCGAAGACCGCGACGTGGACACAACGCGCCTGCTGATCTCCGCCGACGCGCACCTGCTGATGCCGTACCACGTGGCGATCGACAAGGTCACCGAGCGCTATATGGGCAACAAGAAGATCGGCACCACCGGCCGCGGTATCGGTCCGTGCTACCAGGACAAGATCGCGCGCATCGGCATCCGGGTGGCCGATGTGCTCGACGAGCATCTGTTGGCCGAAAAGGTCGGCGCCGCACTGGAATTCAAGAACCAGGTGCTGGTCAAGATCTACAACCGCAAGGCCCTGGACGCCGACGAGGTGGTGGCCGACCTGCTCGACCAGGCCGCCGGGTTCAAGCACCGGATCGCCGACACGCGGCTGCTGCTCAACAACGCGCTCGAGGCCGGTCAGACCGTGCTGCTGGAGGGTTCGCAGGGCACCCTGCTCGACGTCGACCACGGCACGTATCCCTTTGTCACGTCGTCGAATCCGACGGCCGGCGGCGCGGCGGTCGGATCGGGTATCGGCCCCACCCGGATCACCACCGTCCTGGGCATCCTGAAGGCCTACACCACCCGGGTCGGCTCCGGACCGTTCCCCACCGAACTGTTCGACGAGCACGGCGCCTACCTGTCCAAGACCGGCGGCGAGGTCGGGGTGACCACGGGCCGCGCCCGCCGGTGCGGCTGGTTCGACGCCGTCATCGCCCGCTACGCGACCCGGGTCAACGGCATCACCGACTACTTCCTGACCAAGCTGGACGTGCTGTCGTCGCTGGAGACGGTGCCGATCTGCGTGGGCTACACCGTCGCCGGCAAGCGCACCGACGAGATGCCGATGACCCAGAGCGACATCGCCAAGGCCGTGCCGGTCTACGAGGAGATGCCCGGCTGGTGGGAGGACATCTCCGCCGCGCGCGAGTTCGACGAACTGCCGGTGCGCGCGCGGGATTACGTGCTCCGGCTCGAAGAGCTTGCCGGAGCCCATGTTTCGTGCATCGGCGTCGGTCCCGGGCGTGAGCAGACGATCGTGCGGCGCGACATCCTGGCCGCCCGCTGATGTCGGACTACGGGCTGGACCCCCGCCGGGTCGATCCCGACTATGACCGCCACGGCGGATTCCCGGTGTTCGAGGCCGCCGACCCCGGCCCCGGCTTCGGCCGATTCCTGGCGGCCATGCGGCGCCTGCAGGACCTGGCCGTGTCGGTCGATCCCGACCCGGCCACCTGGATCGACGCGGCCGACCGGGTCGAGGCCCTGGTGGACCTGCTGGACCCGTACCAGGCGCCCGAGGGTGTCGGACCCGCGCAACGGGTGCCGACCCTGCCGGGAGCCGGAAGCCTGTTGATGCCACCGTGGTTCGTCGACAAATTCGAACCCGACGGTGTCGAACTGCGCGTGCGGTTCAGCCGATTTCACGTCGGCGGTAACAGCGCGGTGCACGGTGGTGTGCTGCCGCTGCTGTTCGACTCGGTGTTCGGGATGGTCATCCACGCGGCGGGCCGGCCGATCAGCAGGACGGCCTTCCTGCACGTCGACTACCGCCGCGTCACCCCGATCGACACCGATCTGGTCGCCCGTGGTCGGATCCGGGATGCTGAGGGCCGCAAGGCATTCGTCGAGTCCGAGCTGTACGACCCGGCCGGCAATCTGCTGGCCGAGGCCAACGGCCTGATGATCCGGTTGCTGCCGGGGCAACCCTGAGGCCGCGGACACCCGATGGACCAGGGGTTGCGACAGTATGTCCGTAGCTGGTGGCAACAGCCTTTTGATTTCGATTGGACCGCAAGGCATTTTCGCGCCAACGGTGTATTGCGACTCCATCAGGTGGCTATCGGGTTCTTCGCGGGGATCTACGGTCTGACCGCACTTCTCGCGGTGGTCTGCGGCTACACCGACGACGGGGCCGTCGGTGCGCAGGTCGTGGTGGCGGCGGTGTGCGTCAGTTCGATCGTGCTGAGCTTGTTGTGGACCTTCGGTCCCTGGCCGACCGAGGGCCAGTCCATCGCTTTCGCGGTCTATGCCGACGTGGCGGTGGCCGTGGTGATCGCGTGCTTCCATGATTCGTTCACCGCCATGCCGGGGCTCGCACTGCTGGCGGCGAACGGGATCTATGTGGTTCTGCTGCACGGCCCCCGGGCGTTGTTGTTGCATCTGTTGCTCACCATCGTGGCGTTCGGCTGGGTGACGGTGATGACCCTGCACCAGGCCGAGGCCCCGCTGACGCTCATCGTCATTCGGGTGCTGGTGCTGTTCCCCACCGTGGTAGCCCTGCCGGTACTGGTGCAGTCCTATCTGCTGACGCTGCGGGTGGCCGCCGCCGACGCGTTGGTGGACCCCCTGACGCGGCTGCACAACCGGCGCGGACTCGACGCCGAACTCGTCGAACTCGCCCTGGAGCCGTCGTCGCCCGTCGGTGTGCTCGCGATCGACATCGACAAGTTCAAGGCGATCAACGACGGCCACGGCCACGACACCGGTGACCGCGTCATCGTCGCGGTGGCCAATGCCACGCGCGACACGGTGGCGGCGCTGGACGTGGCGGCGGTGATCGCCCGCACCGGGGGCGAGGAGTTCGTCGTCATCGTCTGCGCCGAGCCGTTCACCGCCAGTCGGTTGGCCGACCTGCTGCACGACGCGGTGGCCCGCATCGACACGGCCGTGGTGCCGACGGTCAGCATCGGGCTGGCGATCTCGGGATGGGCCGACGACGGTATCCGCGGTCTCATCGAGCGCGCCGACGCGGCGATGTACGCGGCGAAGAACTCCGGCGGCGGTCAGACGGTCCTCGCCGCCGGTGTGCCCTGATTCAATATCGGAATGTCCTCACCGCATCGTCTTTCCACCCCGCGGGCTGCCGGCGTGGCCGGTGTGCTGTTCGCGGTGCTGTTCGGCACCAGCCTCATCCTGATCCACGGCGCGCTCCCGGAAGGCGCCGCGCCCGGATCGCAGTGGCTGGATGCGGGCAGTCTGCGGTTGAAGACGGCCTCGATCCTGATGCCGTTCGCCGGGATCTGCTTCCTGTGGTTCATCGGCGTGGTGCGGGACGGGCTGGGCCACTACGAGGACAGATTCTTCGCCACCGTCTTCTTCGGCAGTGGCCTGCTGTTCCTGGCGATGATCTTCAATGCGTCGGCGATCGGGGCGGGTCTGGCCGCCAGCGGCCACCTGATCGACGTGACCGGTGCCACCAACGACGTCGCCGCCTTCGGTCAGATGGCACTGCTGGCGCTGACCAAGACCTATGCGATCCGGATGGCGGCGGTGTTCATGATCTCGCTGGCCACCATCTGGCTCAAGACCGGCCTGATGCAGCGCTGGCTGGTATTCACCACATACGGCTCGGCGATCGGACTGCTGCTGAGCAGTGACCTGTCGATGTGGATCGCGCTGGTGTTCCCGGCGTGGGTGCTGCTCGTCAGCGTGCTGGCACTGGTCCGGTCCGGTGTGATCGACCTGCGCCACGACGATCCGCCGCGCTAACGGCGAGCGTGCCGGCCGTACGTCGCCGCCGCGGGCGCTCGAGGGTCGATGCTGCCGGGCCACCACACCGTCGGCCCGATGATGGTGAACAGCGCCGGGATCACCACGGTGCGCACCAGGAAGGTGTCCAGCAGGATGCCGAGTCCGACGATGATGCCCAGTTGGGTCAACACGATCAACGGCAGCACACCGAGCACGCAGAACACCGCGGCCAGGACGACGCCCGCGCTGGTGATGACGGCGCCGGTCGCCGACACCGCCCGCACGATGCCGGCGCGGGTGCCGTGGACACGGGTCTCCTCCCGGGCGCGCGTCACCAGGAAGATGGTGTAGTCGACGCCGAGCGCGACCAGGAACAGGAACGCGAACAGCGGTGTGCTGTTGTCCAGCGCCGGGAACCCGACCACATGCACGCTGACCCAGCCGCCCAGGCCGAGCGCTGCCAGCGCCGAGAGCACCGTGACGGCCACCAGGATCAGCGGCGCGACGACGGCGCGCAGCAGCACGAACAGCACCGCCAGGACCACCGCGAGGATGGCGGGAATCAGCACCAGGCGATCGCGGACCGCGGCGTCGCGGATGTCCAGGGCCTGCGCGTCGCTGCCCCCGACGACGGCGGTCGGGTCGGCGGCGTGCGCTGAATCACGCAGGGCGGCAACGGTTTCGAAAGCTTCATCGGTGGCCGGTGCGGCGTCGGTGACGACGGTGAGCTGCACCAGGCCGGCGTCGGTGCGACCGGCCTCGGTCACGGACACCACTCCCGGGGTGCCGGCGATCGCCTGCTGCAGGGCCGCGGCCCGCTCGGTGCCGCCGATCACCCGGGTGGGATCGGTCAGGCCACCGGGAAAGTGCGCGGCCACCGCGTCGTAGCCGCTGACGGACTCGGCCCGCACCCGGAACTGCTCGGTCTGCGACAGGCCGGTCGGGGTGGCCAGCAGGCCCGTGGCCAGCACCGCCAGCAGCCCGATGGAGGTGCTGGCCACCCACACCGGCCGGGCGGCCACGGCCGTCGCGATGCGGTGCCATACGCCGGTGGCGACCGGATCCCCGGTAGGGCCGTCGGCCGGTTTCGGGATGAACGGCCAGAACAGCCGGACCCCGCACAACGCGAGCAGCGGCGGCAACACCACCAGGGCGAACACCGCCGCGACGACCAGGCCGGTGGCGGCCTGCAGGCCCAGGCTGCGGGTGCTCGGGGCGGACGCGAAGAGCAGCGTCAGCAGGGCCAGCACGACGGTGGCGTTGCTGGCCAGGATCGCCGGGCCGGCGGTGCGGACGGCCGTGCGGAGGGCGCCCCGATGCCCGTCGGCGCTGACGTCGGGCTCGGCGGCAGGTCGGGCAAGCTCCTCCCGGTATCGCGAGATCAGCAGCAGTGCGTAATTGGTGCCCGCGCCGAACACCAGGACGCTGGTGATGCCGGCGGTCGAACCATCGGCGATCAGGCCGGCGGCCGAGGTCACCCGCTCGCCGGCGACGGCGCCCACCCGGTCGGCGAAGGCGATCACCAGCAGCGGCACCAGCCACAGCACCGGGGAGCGGTAGGTCAGGATCAGCAGGATCGCCACCACCGACGCGGTGACGGCCAGCAGGGTGACGTTGGCCCCGGAGAACGCGTTCGCGATGTCGGCCCCGAACGCGGGGCCGCCGGTGATCTGCGCGGTCAGCCCGGCGGGCAGTCCGTCGGTCGCCCTGGCCCGCAGCGACTGCACGGCATCGTTGAGCGCGAAGCCGGACAACCCGGAATCCAGCGGCGCCGCGGCCAGGGCGGCCTTGCCGTCCTCGGACACCACCAGTGGGGCGGCTCCCACCCGGCCCCGGGCCGCCTCACCGGCCGCCTGATCCTCGGGGGTCAGCACGCCGCCGTCGGCGCGGGTGACGACGAGGATCACCGGGGCCCGGTCGCCACCCGGGAACCCGGCCGCCAACTGCGCTGCCCGCGCCGATTCGGCGGAAGCGGGCAGCGACACCGGCGACTGCGAGGCCGTGTCACTTGCCCCGGCCAGGCCCATCAACGCGCCGGCGGCGGCCACCACCAGCAGCAGCCACACCCAGGAGCGGCGGGAGGTCACGGCGGCGGCGAATCGGTCCCACGTCACGCGAACAAGGTACCCACCACGGGCGCAATCACCCGCGGTTGAAGGCCGCTTCCTCCAGGTCCAACTCGTGGAGCAGGTCCCTGAGCACCTCGTCGTCGATCCGGCCGGCGTCGCGCTCGTCGATCATCGCCCTGCGTTCGGCCGACAACATCGCCAGCCGCAACTTGCGGAACGCGTCGCTGGGGCTGGCGCCCAGTTCGTCGGCCCCGCGGCCCAGTTCCTGCTCCCATGCGCTGTTGCGGCGGCGGTCGTTGGTGTGCCGCAGCACGGCGGCGGCGCGTTCGTAGACGGCGATCGGCAGTCCGGATTCCGTTTGCGCCGTGTGCTTCTTGGCCATCACCTCGTCGAGCTTGGTCTCCGCCGCATCCGCCGCGCGGGTGCGGGCGCCCACGATGGCCAGCGCGTCGGCCTGGGTGTCGCTGCCGCCGACCCCGAGCCGGCGGATCAACCACGGCAGGGTCAGGCCGTGCAGCAGCAGCGTGCCCACCACCACGACGAAGGTCAGGAACACCACGTACGGCCGGCCTGGGAACGGCGCACCGGACATCGTGGTCAGGGGCACGCCGAATGCCGCGGCCAACGAGACCACCCCGCGCATGCCCGCCCACGAGACGACGAATGTCTGGGTGGCGGGCGGTCTTCGGGGCGGTGCGTCGCCACGGCCCGGGATACGCAGCAGTGCCGACGACGCGAACATCCAGACGACCCGCACCGCCAGCACCGTGACGAACACCGCGGCCGACGACAGCAGCACCACCCGCGGCGGTACCCCGCTGAGTTCGCGCAGGACCTGCGGCAGCTGCAGTCCGATGAGCAGGAAGGCGAACGACTCCAGCAACAGCTGGACGCTGCGCCACACCG
>Ga0116193_1001210_pt1 | contig 22114 bp, 19 predicted proteins | sample AD_UKC115_MetaG_FD_89892 | JGI IMG/M metagenome (GOLD analysis project Ga0116193, IMG submission 89892) | Active sludge microbial communities of municipal wastewater-treating anaerobic digesters from Hong Kong - AD_UKC115_MetaG | ecosystem: Engineered > Bioreactor > Anaerobic > Digestate... | reverse complement strand
GCATGCCTTGCCGCATGGCAGGGATACAGCGGAATATCAACTTTAAACAGCAACCAGGGTAAAATAAACCTTTCAATAAGCCAGGAGTGGAATAAGTCAATGCCTCTGAATACTCCGGAGACATATGACGTGTCGGCTACGCCGGTTATAGCAAATTTTAACGGTTCAAAAAACTGCGTTGCCATGCTTACAAGTTCAGGTTTATTGAATGCGTGGGATTTTAAAACGGGCGATCCAATATGGAAGCCTTTTGAAATCTTTAATTCGGGAATGGCGTCTCTTGTGGCCGATGATATAAATAATGACGGATATGACGATATAGTATCGGTGTCTGAAAGTTCTATGATTTTTATAGTCGACGGACAGACCGGAAACATAATAAGAAAAGAAATTCTCGGCGGCGATATTTCAAAATTGACTCCGGTAGTTTGTGATTTGGATTCCGACGGCAAAAAAGACATAGTCGTTGCTTCGGAAGACGGCACTCTTCATTTTATGTATTCTCCAGGTTTTGATACCACATATGTAAAACAGACGGAGTTTATAGACGGGCCTATATATGCAAGCCCGATTATAATGTCCAGAAAGAATTTTTCTCCTTTTGTCGTGGTCGCAAATTATGACAGCAAAGTATATTTCCTTGACGGAAAAACAAGAACTAAAAAAATCGTAAATCTTTTGGAATTGTCAGGCAAAGCCCATCTTGTAGCCGGTGCTCCCGCTTTGGGAGATATAAACGGAGACGGAGTAGATGAAGTTATAGTCCAGTCAAGCGTGCCGCAGTATATATCGGCTATAGATACAACTAAATTTTCAGTCATATGGACATATTTTGTTGAACCTACGCCTCCGGGCAATATGAGAAATTCAAGTCCGATAGTTTCGGATTTTAACGGAGACGGAACGGGAGATGTCGCTTTTGTATCTGCCAACGGTACGATACAGATACTTAAAGGAAACACATCTTTCCCGACAGGCGAACTTCTGTGGAATTTTACGCTTCCGGGCGCCGGAAAAATAATTTCTTCTCCTTCGGCGTATGATTTTGACAAAGACGGAATACTTGATCTGGTTTTCGGAACGGAAGACGGCAGAATAATAATAGCAAAGAGCAATACGAAGAGAAAAGAAATAGAAATACTTGCCGATCTGAAAGCAAGTAATTCGGCAATAACTTCAAGTCCTTTGATTGCCGATTTGAACGGCGACAAATTGATAGAAATACTTTATACGAATGTTCAGGATTCAATACAGGTTTTAAACACTAACTGCAAAACTTTGAAGAATCTTAAAATATGGTCAATGTTCCTCGGTAATGCCGAGCATAATGCAAAGGTTTCTCTCAAAGTTTATAAGGATAAATTTATAAAAATGTTTGCTTTCGGTTTTGTTCTTCTGATAGTGGTTGTATTTTTCAAAATCAGAGGGATTATAAAGAAGGCAAAGAAAAAAGTTAAGGTTATATATCTATGATTTTATTTAGCGGTTATTGCACTGACAAAGGGATGATAAGGACTGAAAACCAGGATTCTTACGGGGCTTGGGAAGAAGGAAATCTGTTTTTTGTATGCGACGGGATGGGCGGAGGCGTTGCCGGAGATTTTGCAAGCCGTTACGCGAGAGATATAATTCTTACTTCATACAAAAGACTTTCGGACGAAGAAGTCGCCGATATTGCGGATAATTACAGAAGCTACGAGCTTAAAATACTTAGAATGATTTCAGCCGTCAGGCTTGCCAACAGAGGTCTTTACAATCTGCAGATAAAATATCCTCTTTTGTCGGGTATGGGAACGACTTTTACCGGAGTCGTTTTTGAAAAAGAAAAAAACTTGCTGCATATTTATAATGTCGGAGACAGCAGAATATACAGAGTGAGAAACGGCAATATTAAACTGTTGACGACGGATCATTCAAAAATAAAAGAACTTATTGATGACGGTAAAATGACCGAGGAAGAATCAAAAACTGCCGAGATACAAAGCATGATAACAAGAGCTTTGGGTACGGCTCCGACAGTTAAAATAGATTATAAATCGGAGCTTGTTAAGGCCGGCGATATATACATATTGTGCTCGGACGGTTTAAACGGAGAACTTGAAGATTTTACCATAAGGGACATAGTCCTTACTCATAAGCCAAATGCCGTTTCGATATCGCAGGAACTTGTAGTGGCCGCCAATAATTCCGGAGGCAGAGATAATACTACGGTTGTTACTCTTTATGCCCAGGATGAGATTAATTTTGAAACATTTAAAGACGTTTATCCGCAGGAAGATATAATAACATTTGAAGCTGAGACAAACAAAGAAACTGAAAGAGAAAACGTGACGGTTTCAGCCGTCGAAAAAGTTACCGGAGTTGAAATTCCCAAACTTGCAAAAAAGAAAAATATATTGTCCAGTCCGTTGTTTTTAACGGTATTTCTTATATTTTTTGCATTTTCAGTTTTCTTTTTATATTCAAGTTTTATCAATTCGCATGAAACAAAAAGCATAGTTGAACTTACCGGAGATATTTCCGGCATAAACATAGAAATCAAAACCTTATCATATGAAAAATTAAACGAGATAAAAAACATACATGATAAAATTTTTAAAATGCAGGTGCTTCAGGAGGCTGTCAGGGATAATAATTCTTTAATTCCTCTTGCCAATGCTACAATAATGATTGAAAAAGACGGACAGAATAAGTTTATGGGAGTTTCAAGCGCCACACCGTTAGAAATTAAATTGCCGAATGCACAATATAAAATGACTTTAACTTATCCGGCGTACAAAATTTTGGACAGAGATTTGAAATTAAAGGATTTTCTTGTCGTAAATTTTGAAAACTCGAATTTCCTTTCAAATTTAACGGTGGTTATGATTCCAAATGATATAGGAGTTTCCCATGAACAATGAACAACAGAAAAAGAAAAAAATAGTTATAATCGACGATGATAAAATCTTTTTGGATTCAATATGCGAAATATTTAAGATGTATGATTTTGAAGTTTTTGAAGCCCAGACTGCCGAAACCGGATATGAGGCTTTGGTTGAAGTTATGCCCGATATTCTTCTTTTGGATATTAATCTTCCGGATAAAAACGGTATTGATATGCTTAAAACAATAAGAGCAAGCAAAAATTTCGGCGATTTGGTCGTTATACTTATAACGGGCGATTCAACCGTTGACGTGGACAATGCTTTTGACAGCGGCGCGGATGACTGCGTTTTTAAACCGTTAGATATTGAAAAATTTATATTAAGGGTAAACAGATTATTAAAAAAATGAAAAAAATAACAACTTTCTTTTTTATCATGTTCTTTGCGGCCGGTTTTGTTTCGGCGGATTTTTCTGACGCTGATTTGAATATTTTAAATCCGGATCCTAATTCTCAGGCACTTGGCGGAAGCATAAACGCCTTATCCGGAAATGTTTCCGGTTTTTTTTACAATCCGGCTAATAATTTTAAAAATTATTCAAAAGAATTTCAAATATCTTATTTAATGCTCGGACGAGGAGTTCGCGGAGAAACTGCGGCATTGTTGATTCCGACTAAGAATATAGGTAATTTTTCTTTTATGTTTTCACACGCCGAATATGCACAGTCTGATGCCGTTACGACTTTTGGTTCTTCTATGATGTTTGCGTTGAACTATGTATATCCTCTTGTTACAAAATATCCTATATATACGGAAAAAGGCGGCATAGGTCTTACAGTAAAAGGATATCAGCTTAAAAACAGAGATTCCGACGCCGGAGACTGTAATATGTACAGCGTTGATTTGGGATTGATTTATAATCTTGATTTTATAGATTCAGATCTTATGGGAGCCGTTGCTTTTAAAAATATAGGCAATGATATGGAATTTAACGGAGTTTCGCAGAAACAGCCTCAAATTACGGCGGCATCAGCCAGATATCTTCTGTCGGATGCAGGAAAAGTTTCGTTAATGGCCGATGTCATTAAGGTTTCCGAAATAGATGAAACAGGTTTTGCGGCGGGGCTTGAATTTACTCCTTTTTATCCTGTTACATTCAGAACTGGATGGAGAGATTACAGGGATAATTTTAATAAAGGCGTTACGGCGGGATTATCGTTTGATTTTGATAATGTTAAGATAGGATATTCTTTCAGCGATACGCCTGAAACTGACAATGACCAGCACACCGTTTCAATGGGGTTCTATTTCGGTTCTATGCCTGATCCGGACAAAGCTTACGAACATTATCTCGGTTACCATTTGAAAAAAGCGCAGCAGGCTTATGATGACAAAGATTATGTTTCGGCCAGAAGACAATTTGAAGACATACTTGCAATATATCCCGACGATTCAGTCGCGCGCCATTATATCAAACTGCTTTCCGAAGATCTCGAACAGGAAGACCAAAATAACATAGAAGTCATAAATAAGTATCTTGCAAAAGCTGAAGTCGCTTTTATGAAAAATAATGTTTTGAAGGCAAGAAAATATTATTTAAAAGTAACCTCAATGGATGCAAACAATCAAGAAGCTTTAGAGGGACTGAAAAAAGTTGACGGGACTATAAAAGAACGTGAAATATACAAAAACAGAAAAAAACATCAAAAAGAAATAACCGATTCTTGGATTCTTGCGATGAAATATTACGATAAAGGCGATTTTATGTACGCCAAAGAAGAACTTGAAAAAATAATTGCGATAGATCCGGAAAATGCCGGAGCCATTCAATATCTTGAAACGATACAGAAAAAAATAGACAGGGTAAACGTCATACAGTCGCATGCCGTTTTTAAACAGGGTATAGAGGCATACGAAAAGGGAGATTATGAGGGCGCTTTGTCATATTTTAACGCCGCCTACATAGTAAATCCGCAGAGAGAAGATATAAAAGCATATATTAACCAGTGCAATATAAAAATAAACGCTTCAAAGTCTTTACAGCAGGATGAATCTGCCGGCAAGTCGAATAAACAGATTGGCGAAGAAATGAAAAAGGTCTATAATGCCGGACTTGAACTTTTCAGCCGTGAAAATTATACAGATGCCCTTAAAAAGTTTGAATTGCTTAAAAATATGTCCGCAAAATATAAATTTTACGATTACAGGGAACAGACAAACACCTATATTGATAAATCGCGAAGCTATATTGCCGACAGGCTTGTTAAAGAAGGCAATGATCTTGAATTGCGTGAAGAATTTGAAAAGGCTTATGCCAAATATAAAGAAGCTTTAAGCTATGTAAAAGATAACCAGCAGGCGCAGAAAGGAATTGAAAAATTGAATTCGATAGTTGCACGCCAATATTATGAACAGGGTTTAAAAGCTTTTTCTGCCGGCAACAAAGAAGATGCCGTAAAATTTCTTGAAGAGTCTTTAAAATATGAACCTAATAAAATTGAAGCCAAAAGAGCTCTAGAGAGAATAAAATAATATGGTTGAATTAAGAAAAGATCCTATATCCTCGGGCTGGGTTATCGTCAACCAAAACAGAGATTTGAATTGTTTTGTAAAATCAGATAACAATGTTGTGGACGAAAGTCGCTGCCCTTTCTGTCCCGGGAAAGAAAAATTCACTCCTCCGACCATAATAGCTTTTGATAAATTCGGTAAAAGAACAAATGATAAAGACTGGAATATCAGAGTAATTCCTAACAATAAACCTATTCTTGCCATAGAGGGATCTTTATTTAAAAAAGCAGAAGGCATGTTTGATAAAATGGCAGGTATAGGGGCGCATGAAATAATCATAGAGACTCCTCAGCATGACAGAACTACTTCTTCATTCGGCATTGATGAATATTCACAGATACTTTTTGTGCTGCAGGAACGCATTAGAGATTTAAAAAATGATTCAAGGTTTGAATATATACTTGCTTTTAAAAATTACGGAGCAAACGCAGGCGAAACAATATCGCATGCACACTGCCAGATTGTGGCAATGCCTATAATACCTAAAACGGTAAAAGAGGAAATAATTTCCGGTCTTAAATATTTTGAATATAAGGAAAGATGTCTTTTCTGCGATATTATATCGCAGGAAATATCATCCGGGACCAGAGTTATAACAGAAAATGATTCTTTTATAGCTTTTGTTCCTTTCGCTTCGAGATATCCTTTTGAAATATGGATTTTGCCTAAAGAACATTCCGGAGATTTTCGCACGATAAACGACCGTAAAGTATTAAATGAACTTGCCTCAATAAATATAAGCGTTTTCAGAAGATTACGGAAGGTTCTGGATAATCCGTCTTATAATTTAGTGCTGCATTCTCTGCCGCTTAAAGAAAATTTTCTGCCGCATTATCACTGGCATGTTGAGATCATTCCGCAGATTCTAAAAACTACCGGTTTTGAGCTCGGAACGGGCCTTTTTGTAAATCCTATTTTACCGGAAGAGTCGGCCAAATTTTTAAGAGAAGCGGAATAGTTTATGAATATCTTAATGATTGCATCAGAGTGTGTTCCGTATGTTAAGGTCGGCGGTCTTGCCGACGTAGTAGGAACGCTTCCCAAATATTTAAAAAAACGCGGACATGACGTAAGAATAATAATTCCAAAATACAGAGCCATAGACGGCGTTAAATACAATTTGGAGACGCTTCCGTACAGGCTTACCGTAAAAGTGGGCGTCGAACGTGAAAGTTTCAGAATAAAAACCTGTATGCTGGACGGAGATATTCCCGTATATTTTATCGAGAATATGCGCTATTTTAACAGACTCGGCATATACGGCGACGAGTCCGGAATAGGATACGGAGACAACAGAGAAAGATATATTTTCTTTTCAAAGGCCGCTATAGAATCTGTAAAAGCATTAATGTTCAGACCGGATATAATTCATTGCCATGACTGGCACACAGGAATAATACCGGCATATTTGAGAACCACTCAGGCCGACGACGGTTTTTTCTGGAAGACGTCTTCGGTTTATACTATTCATAATATAGCGTTTCAGGGAAGTTTTGACGCAGAAACCACAGTCCCGATGGCAGGTTTTTCATGGGAAGACTATACAAGCGATAAACTTGAATTTTACAATACTTTTAATTTTATGAAAGCCGGAATTGCTTATACCGATATAATTTCAACCGTCAGTCCGACTTATGCAGGCGAGATACAAAATTTTGCCGGCAACGGCATGGAAGTTGTTTTGAAAACAAGAAAAAACGATATATACGGTATTTTAAACGGGATTGATTATTCTTACTGGAATCCTCAAACAGATAAAAATTTAAAGGCAAACTATTCGGAAAATGACTTGTCAGGAAAGCTGTTATGCAAAAGGGCCTTACAGGAAAAATGCGGTTTTGCCGCAGATGACAATGCTTTTGTCGCGGGATGCGTGTCTCGTCTTGACAATCAAAAAGGTTTTGACATTATAATGGATTCGATAAGAAAACTGCAGCATCTCAATATACAGTTTGTAATTCTGGGTTCCGGAGACAGATACATAAAAGACGGTCTTTTATATTTAAAAAACCTGTATCCTTCAAAAGTAAGCGTTTTTAACGACTATAACGAAAGTTTGTCTCATCAGATATATGCCGGTTCTGACGCGTTTTTAATGCCTTCAAGATTTGAACCGTGCGGGTTAAGCCAGATAATAGCTTTGGCTTACGGTACGGTTCCTATAGTAAATAAGACGGGCGGTCTTGCCGATACGATAAAAGATTTTGAAAAATATACCGACGGCAACGGTTTTGTTTTTGATCTTTATGCAGGAGAAAACTTTACCGATAAGATCAATTTTGCATATAATAGCTTTTATGATAAAAATTTATGGAGGAAAGTGGTCGCAAATGCTTTTGCAAGCAATTATTCATGGGATAATTCAGTCTCTTCTTACGAAGATATGTACAATACCGCGCTAAACAGACGCATAGCATACACCATTTACAAATAATCATGAACTTACAAAAAATCAGGCTTTCTTTTATTTCAAAAATTTTGTTTATATGTTTAATTTCCGTTTTCTTCACTTTTTTATTTAAATATTATATCGATTTGAACGCCGGTCTTAAAAATATGTCGCATGAACTAAAATATGTGATATTTTTGAACGACAAAGCCGAAAATAAAGATGTGGTTGTTGCAGGCCTTGAAAGCCTTAAATATTTTAATATTTCCGAATATGTTGATAAAGAAACTTCATATTCAAGGGCAGCCGCTCTTAATCCGTCGCTGTCTGCAGGAATCACAATAGACAATAAATATTATCCGGCATATATAATAGCAAACGAAGTTGCCGTAAAAAATTCTGCGCAGTTTAGCGAAATCAACGACAAAATATCGCAGCTTGAATATGTAAGTGAAATCGGATATGACAAAAAGGCTTTTGATTTTTATATCAAAAATATTGAAACGATTGCTGTATATGAAAAAATATTTACAAATATTGCTCTTGTAATCTTTGTTTTGCTCATAATTAAAATTACGCTGTATTCAATAAAGGGTAAAATACTTATATTTCTTGCCGAAGCCGGTTACGGGGCTCTTGCTGCAGCCATGGCATACGCTTCCATAGCGGCGGTAACCGTATTTTCACACCAGCAGTTTTTTATACTTAACTGGAGAATGCTTTTTATTCTTATTCCTCTCGGCGCGGCAGTTTCATTTATGACAAAAGAATCCAATGTTTAAATTAATCTTAAATATTTTACTATTAGTTTTTTTTCTGTGCGCCGCGGTAAATGCCGACGTTGCTTCTGATTTGAAATCAAAAAATGACGAACTGAGCCAGATTAAAAGGGATATCAATAAAAAGAAGTTTGAAAAAGAAAAACTGCAAAAAAAGGAAAAACAGTTTAAAAAAGAACTTGAAAGAATCACGTCCGCAATATCAAAAACTGAAAAACAGCTTAAAAAAATAGAAGCTGAAATTAAAACTGCCGAAAAAAAACTTGCCGTTGCTTCAGACAAATATACTACGGCAGACAATGAAAAAAATTCCGTAAACGACGTTATACAAAAACAGTATTGGCAATATGCAAAAAGGAATATTTTTTCTTATTATTCCGACAGTATTGAATTGAAAATGAGAGAAAGTCTCATGCACGATTATTCAGGGCGCTACGCCGATGCAAAAAAAAGGGAAGATCTGGCCCAAAAGGATATCCAAAAATACAATAAAGCAAAAAAAGAACTTCTTAATCTTAAAACAAAACAGCAGAATCTGGTCGTAAAAAATAAAGAATTGCAGAAAGAAAAAAATGAGCTTCTTAAAACCACCGAGGGAAAAAGGATGGAAGCCGAAAAAGAAATAGAAGCTTTGAGCGAATCGGCAAAAGCTTTGACGAAGCTTATTGAAAAACTCGGAGAAGTCAGCAAAAAAGCCGAAATAGGAAAGAGGCAGAAAACAACGATACGTTCTGCTTCAAACACAAGAAAAAACAATCTGCCGTGGCCTGTTGAAGGTACGGTGATTCTCAATTACGGCAAAAATAAACATCCTGATCTTGACACAAACATAATAAGCAACGGAATAAAAATTAAGACTCAAAATAATGCTATAATACGTTCTGTTGAAGCCGGTAAGATTGCTTTTGTAGGAGAATTCAGAAGCTACGGGAAAATGGTTATAATTGACCATAACGGCGAATTTTTCAGCGTTTATGCCAATTTGTCCGAAATAAACGTTAAGGAAGATAAAAAAATAGCGCGCGGAGATGCAATTGCCAAGGTAGGAGACGGAGATGCAGCAGTATTGTATTTTGAAGTAAGACAGTCCAATATCCCGGAAGATCCGAAACTGTGGCTGAAAGAAAAATAACGGCTGTTTAAGGGGAAGATTAATGTTGAAATTTAAAAAATTATTCGTATTTTTGTTTATCATAACGGTTTTTGCTTCCGGAAATGTTTACTCAAAATCTGATGAAACTTACGACACTTTAAGAATGATGATTGACGTTATGGAGATCATAGACACAAATTATGTTGATGAAACCAAACCTAAAGAACTTGTTATGGGGGCAATAAGCGGAATAGTAAAAACGCTGGACCCGTATTCTCAGTTTATGGATGAAAAAGCATATAAAGAAATGAAAACCGAAACGCAGGGTTCATACGGCGGAATAGGATTAAGAATAACAATGCAGGATAATATCCTTACAGTTTTGACTCCTATTCCAGATACGCCGGCTTATTTTGCCGGAATACTGCCCGACGATAAAATAACAAAAATAGACACTGTATCGACAGAAGGAATGTCGAGCGATGAAGCTGTTAAACTTATGAGGGGAAATCCCGGAACAAAAGTGGTTCTTACAATCTTCAGGCCTTCAACAAAACAGGAACATGTTTTTGAACTTAAAAGAAAAGATATAAAAATAGAAACCGTAAAAAAACAAATGCTGGAAGATAATATCGGATATATCAGGCTTTCGGAGTTTAACGCGCAGAGCGCCGACGATATTGCAAAAATGCTCAAAGAATTAAGCAAAGACGGAATGACTTCTCTTATTCTTGATTTGAGAAATAATCCCGGAGGACTTTTAGATTCCGCAGTAGATATATGCAGTCTGTTTATTGCTGAAAACAGTCTTGTAGTTTCCACAAAAGGAAGAGATAAAGCTCTTGAGCAGCATTACAATACAAAAAAGAAACCTTTGTATCCTGATCTGCCTGTAGCAGTTTTAATAAACAGGGGCTCGGCTTCTGCCTCGGAAATAGTATCAGGGACACTTCAGGATTACAAAAGAGCTCTTATAATAGGCGGAAATTCTTTCGGAAAAGGAAGCGTTCAGACAATAATTCCGCTTTCTGACGGAAACGCTTTGAGACTTACGATAGCAAAATATTACCTGCCGTCCGGCAGAACAATAGCCCAGAGAACAGAAAAAAAAGACGTTAAAAGAGGACTTGATCCTGATATCAAAATAGAAGTATCTCCTGAGACGGAAGGAAAACTTTATGTCCAGTCTGAAAAAATTAAGGTAAAAGATTCTGATAAAAAAGAACCGCAGATAAAAGACGACGTATTGGAAACGGCAGTTTCGGTAATAAAAGCAAAGAAAATCGATGAATATATAAAACATCCTGAAAAATACCTGCAGGATAATCCTAAACAGCAGGAAGTTAAAGCCGAACAAAATATCCAGACTGAGAAAAAAGAGCTGAAAGATGATAAAAAAACAGAAAAAACAAAGTAGTGTTCTTGTAAAGATATATATACTCGTTTTATTTATATGCGGAATATTTTTAGGTTTGTCTTATGTCTCCGGAGATAAATCATCGGTTAAACGCCCGAGTGTCGCCGTTGAACAAAAACTGGACAACGATCTTGTTACGGTTCTTGTTGCAAACGGAATCGCTCAGGAAAATGTCGTAAAACAGTATGTAAAAGAAATTACTGATAAAAAAGGCGTTTACGGCAGTCATTATAAAAAAATAATTTTACCGAAAGGAAAAAATCCTGAAAATTTTGAACCGCAGTTTAGAACGCTTTCCAGAAATTTTAAAATAGAAATGTCTAAAAAGGTAAACGGAGAAAATTCGTGCGAATATGTTTTTTTCGATAAAAAAAGAATATATTCTACCGTAATTTTTGTTCCAAAAAAGGGATAGCTGTCCGGTGATTTTAATATGAAAATTCTTGCAATAGAAACATCATGCGACGAAACTTCGGCTTCGGTATCGCAGAACGGAAGAAAAATTCTTTCAAACGTTATCTCTTCTCAGATACCGGTTCATGCCGTTTATAACGGAGTTGTTCCGGAGCTTGCCAGCAGAGAACACATCAAAAACGTAAATCCCGTAATAGAACAGGCTTTAAAGCAAGCCGGCATAAATTTTGAAAATTTTGATAAAAAAATAGATGCCGTTGCATGTACTTACGGGCCCGGTCTTGCCGGTTCTCTTTTAGTCGGAATAATGGCTGCAAAAACGCTGTCTTTTGTTTATGACAAACCTTTGATTGCCGTAAATCACATGGAGGGCCATATTTTTTCCGCCTGCATAGAAAATAAAAATTTAAAGCCTCCGTTCTTAAGCGTTATTATCTCGGGCGGGCATACAGAGCTTGTCATAGTAAAAGATTACGGCAAATATGTGTATCTCGGCGGCACAAGGGATGACGCAAGCGGCGAAGCTTTCGATAAAGTTGCAAAAATTCTCGGACTTTCATATCCTGGAGGTCCGGTGATAGACAAACTTGCCCAACTCGGCAATCCTGAAAATGTAAAATTTACAAGGCCGCTTCTTAAAGGCAGCTGGGATTTTTCTTTCTCGGGCATAAAAACTGCCGTTCTGAATTATTCAAAAAAAGTTAATTTAAAAGACAAAAATACGGTAAACGATATCTGCGCCGGATTCAGGCAGGCTGTATGCGAAACCGTAGTTTACAAAGCTTTTGACGCCGCAGAAAAATTCGGCATAAAAAATATCGTTCTCGGAGGCGGCGTTTCGTGTAATTTTCTTATGAGAAAATTGTTTAAAGAAACCGCAAAAAAGAATAAGGTTAAAGTTTTCATTCCGTCGCCTGTTTACTGTACCGATAATGCGGCGATGATAAGTCTTGCCGCCTATTATAAATATCAAAAAAACGGTTTTAAAAATAAAACAATTATTAAACCCGAGCCTTCTCTTACTCTGGGGAACTGGTAATCTTATGACAAAACTTCCGCAGCTTAAAATAGGAGACGTTCAGTTAAAAAATTCGCTTCTTCTTGCTCCTATGGCAGGCATAACTGATTTGCCGTTAAGAGAACTTGCAGTCGAAGGCGGAGCAGGTCTGGTGTATACGGAAATGATATCCGCGACGGCATTGTCATACGGAGATTCAAAGACGCTGAAACTGCTTCAAATGTCGGAAAAAGAAAAAGATATAGTCAGCGCCCAGATTTTCGGCAATAATCCGTACGTGATGTCGGAAAGCGCAAAAAAAATACAGGATCTCGGTTATAAATTCATAGATATCAATCTCGGATGTCCGGCAAAAAAAATAGCAAAAGCCGGTGCCGGCGCAAAACTTTTGGAATCGCCTAAAAACATTGAAAATATATTAAGCGCGGTAGTTAAAGCCGTCTCTGTTCCGGTTACGGCAAAAACGAGAATAGGTCTGTTTAAGGGCCAGAACATAGCGCCTGAAGTAATAGAAATAGCGCAGAACAGCGGAATAAAAATGATCGCCTTGCACGCAAGGCCTGCCGAAAACGGACACAGCGGTCCTCCGGATCTTCAGGCTTTTGAAGAAGCCGCGGCTGATGCAAAAATTCCAGTTGTGGCAAACGGCGGCATAACAGATATTAAAACTGCCGAAAAATTTTTAAAAATACCGAAATGCGGCGGCTTAATGATAGGAAGAGGCGCTGTCGGAGATTACGAATTATTTAAAAGAATAGAATGTTTTTTTGATAAAGACGAACTTCTCTCTCATCCGGCTATAAATACAAAAATAAACTGGTTTAAAAAACATATATTGTCGTCGATCGCTTTTTACGGCGAAGAAAAGGGGATAGTTGTTTTGAGAAAAATAGCGCCTTACTATATAAAAGACATACCTAATGCGTGTCACATAAGAGACAGGTTCAACAAAGTCACGACTCTTAAGGATTTCAATATCCTTATGGACAATATAATGCCTTTCTGCAACGAAGCTAACTTTTAAAGACAGAAGCTTCTCAGCTTCCAGCGTATTTATTGTTGTTTTTTCAAAAGAGGTTTAATCCCTTCATAAACTTTTTCTGCGACAAGCTTATATCCCTGTGAATTAGGATGCAGCTGGTCGGCAAATAATGCTCTGTCGGGCCATATTTCATTTAATATTCCCGGTATAAGAGGAGCCCTTTTATCTTTTGCTATTTCTACAAGGGCTTTATGAAGCTCTGGCAGCTGGTTGTCTTCCGTGCATAAGATTACGGCAACGGCGCCGGTAGCCTGTATTTTATCTATGATTTTTTCTATATTCTGCTTAGTGGTTTCTATCGGGATTTTTTTAAAGAAATCGTTTGCTCCGAATTCGACAAGAACCATAAAAGGCTTAAATTGGAATATGTCGTCTATTCTGTCCAGTCCCTGCTGTGAAGTATCACCGTGGACGCCTGCATTTACAACGGTGAGATTTGTAAGCTTTTGAAGAAAATACGGATAAGTTTCTCCGTTTTCCGATCCGGTTCCTTTTGTAAGGCTGTCTCCGAAACAGACAAGAGTATTTTCAAGTTTAGGTTCCGCAGTCACATCAGCCGTTTTAGGAGAACATCCCGTGAAAACAAAAAAACACACTAAAGCCGACAAAACAAAAAGTTTTTTTAACATGATAATTAATCCTTATCGTAAATTTAATAATTTTATTATATTACCGCCGAATAATTTTATCTTTTTATCTTCTTCAATATCAAGAGATTTTAAGAAATCTATTTCTTTTTTTTGGTTGCCTACCGGGAAATCCGTTCCGAACAAAATTTTATCGACGGAATGTTTTTTCATAAGCATATCAAGCTGCTGTTTTTTCATATAAGATATTGATGACGACGTGTCGAAATAGATATTTCTGCCGGCAAGTTTTTCTATTACTTCATCCCATATTTTAAATCCGCCCATATGCGCGCCGATAAATTTCATTTCAGGAAATTTATCAGTTATTTTTATTATTTTATCAGGAGAAGCGTGTATTATGCCGGGCAGACTCAGTTCTGTTCCACAGTGAAAAAGAACAGGTATATCTAATTTTTGTATCTGTTCATATAACGGGAAAACTTTTTCGTCGTCTATGTAAAAGTCCTGAAATTCAGGCTGAAATTTTATTCCGAAAGCGTTGTCTTTTATTCTTTTGAGTTCTTCTTTCCATTTGTCGTAAAATGGATGAATAGATGCAAAAGGAATAAATCTTTTGCGGTCTGTTTTAAAAAGCCAGTTGTTTATCGATATTACCTGGTCAGGTCTTGAAGCTACCGACGCTATTACGCTTTTTGATATTGCGTTTTCATCCATTATTCTGAGCAAATTTGAAACTGTCGGAATAACGGATATCGGCATAGAAAACGACTGCCTGAGATAATCTTTTGCTTTTTCGGCTACTTTGTCCGGCCATACATGTGTGTGGGAATCTATTATAATCATAATGATGGGATTATATAACTTATTAACGGTAAATGTAAATGTTTTCAGAGGATGTTGATAAAAGAATTAATATTGTTTATAATTCTTTTAAATTATTTTTACAGGCGGATAAATGATAGTTTTAGGAATAGATCCAGGACTTTCGATGGCCGGATGGGGCGTTGTTGAAAAAGGCGCTACGGATAAAATAAAGATGCTGGAATACGGCTGCATAAAAACCTATCCGGAACAAAAATTGCCGCAAAGACTGAAATATTTATACGATGAAATGTATAACGTAATAAAAAAATACAATCCGGAAGTTGTAGCAATAGAAGAATTATTTTTTCTTAAAAGAGCAGCAAGCGTAGCCGCTGTAGGGCAGGCAAGAGGCGCTCTTCTTGTGGCTGTATGCAATAATAATATTCCCGTTTTTGAATATAATCCCAGACATGTAAAAATAGCGCTTACCGGTTACGGATCAGCCGACAAACATCAGATGCAGCATATGGTTAAGGCTGTTTTGGGGCTTAAGGATATTCCAAAACCCGATGATGCGGCCGATGCTCTTGCCATGGCGATATGCCATCTAAATACCAACAGGCTTTTCAAGTAAAATGTATGTATTTTTGTTTGACAAAATACTGCTATAAAGATACAATTTGTGTCAAAAATTGACAAATCTTTAAAATCTTAAAAAACGCCAAAGCATAATAAAAAACCCTGAAAAAGGGCGAAAAAAGGAGAAAAATAGTATGTTTTCAAAACTGAGGAGTATGCTTCTTTCGCTGGTGATTACCGTTGCGGCTTCAGTATGTGCTTTTGCTTCAAGCGAAGCCAATCTTGTAATTCCGGATCTATCGTCTGTTTCGTTTTTGGGCGGTATTTCAGGACATTCGTTGTTGATGTTTGGGCTTTTTGTCTGTATTTTCGGTTTGGCTTTCGGTTTTACCCAGTTTAATGCAATAAAAAATCTGCCGGTTCACAAATCAATGCTTAATGTTTCTGAGCTAATTTATGAAACATGCAAAACATACCTTGTAACACAGGGTAAATTCATAATAATTCTTGAAATTCTTCTTGCAGCGATCATATTTATATATTTTTATTTCTTAAGCGGTTTCACTCTTTTAAAAGTTTCCATAATAATATTGTGCAGCGTTATCGGTATTTTGGGAAGCTATGCTGTTGCATGGTTCGGTATGAGACTTAATACTTTCGCAAATTCAAGGGCTGCTTTTGCAAGCCTTAAGGGAAAACCTTATCCTACTTTTGCAATTCCTTTAAAATCAGGTATGTCGATAGGAATGTTGCTTATAAGCATTGAGCTTTTTATAATGCTTGTAATTCTTCTTTTTATACCGAGAGATTTTGCAGGTCCTTGTTTTATCGGTTTTGCGATAGGAGAATCGCTGGGAGCTTCAGTTTTGAGAATCGCAGGCGGAATTTTTACAAAAATCGCAGATATCGGTTCGGATTTGATGAAAATTGTTTTCAATATTAAAGAAGATGACGCAAGAAATCCCGGTGTTATAGCAGACTGTACCGGTGACAATGCAGGAGATTCAGTGGGTCCTACGGCAGACGGTTTTGAAACCTACGGAGTAACAGGCGTTGCTTTGATTACATTTATTATGCTTGCAGTTCCTGATACTGATAATCAGGTTAAGCTTCTTGTATGGATATTTGTAATGAGACTTATAATGATTATAGCAAGCGCTGCCGCTTACTGGTTAAACGGATCTATTGCAAAATCAAAATATGAAAATGCCGATAAAATGAATTTTGAAGAGCCTCTTACGTCTTTGGTTTGGATAACTTCAATAATATCGGTAGTTTTAACTTTTATAACGTCTAACCTCATAATAGGTGATTTGGCAAACGGTTTGTGGTGGAAGCTTTCGGTAATTATTACATGCGGAACTATGGCCGGCGCTATTATACCGGAAGTAGTTAAAATATTTACCTCTACAAAAAGCGCTTTTGTTAAAAACGTCGTAAATTCGTCCAAAAACGGCGGAGCATCTTTGAATATTCTTGCCGGTCTTACGTCAGGTAATTTCAGCGCATATTGGATGGGGCTTGTTATAATAATTCTTATGGCCGTTGCTTACGGAGTAAGTATGCTCGGTTTTACGGAATTTATGATGCATCCGGCAGTTTTTGCATTCGGACTTGTAGCTTTCGGATTTTTGGGAATGGGACCTGTAACTATAGCCGTTGATTCTTACGGACCTGTTACGGATAATGCCCAGTCCGTTTATGAACTTTCTCTTATAGAGTCTATTCCGGGAGTAAAAGAAGAAATTAAAAAAGATTTCGGATTTGAACCTAATTTTGACAAATCAAAATTGACTCTTGAAGAAAACGACGGAGCAGGAAATACTTTCAAAGCAACTGCGAAACCTGTTTTGATCGGTACGGCTGTAGTCGGCGCGACAACGATGATATTCTCAATTATATTTACTCTTATGGAAGTTAAGGGCGAAGATATTGTTCTTCAGGGTCTTTCTCTTCTCCATGCTCCTTTCTTACTTGGACTTATAGCAGGAGGAGCAGTTATATACTGGTTTACCGGCGCTTCAACACATGCGGTTACAAGCGGAGCGTATAAAGCCGTTGAATTCATTAAAGCAAACATAAAACTTGACGGAGATTCAGAAAAGGCTTCAACCGAAGACAGCAAAAAAGTTGTTGAAATTTGCACAAAATATGCCCAGAAAGGTATGTTCAATTTGTTCTTGGTCATATTTTTTTCAACGATAGCTTTTGCTTTTATTGAACCTTACTTCTTTATAGGTTATTTGATATCGATAGCAATATTCGGTTTGTTTCAGGCGATATTTATGGCAAATGCCGGCGGCGCATGGGACAATGCCAAGAAACTCGTTGAAGTCGATATGAGAGAAAAAGGAACAGAACTTCATAAGGCGACTGTTGTCGGCGATACCGTAGGAGATCCGTTCAAAGATACGTCATCGGTAGCTTTAAATCCAATCATTAAGTTTACGACTTTGTTCGGACTTTTGGCTCTTGAACTTGCTCTTGTTATTCCTGCAGCCGTAAGCACGACTTTTGCAGTAGTATTTTTTGCAGTTTCAATAGTGTTTGTAGTAAGGTCTTTTACAAGCATGCTTATAAAATAGTATTTTGCTAAGTATAAATAAGGCGCGGAATTTTTTATTCCGCGTCTTATTTTTTTTTATTTGAGCATATTAAATTATGGCGAAAACAATATTTTAATGCTATAATATTCCCCAAGAACAGCTCATAAGGGGTGGATATGGAATTTAAGTTCAAACAAATTTTGCTTTTAACGATGCTATTCTTACCGCTTTCTGCTTGCAACAGGGGAGATTTCAACGCGGGGCTTCGCTATCAGCAGGAAGGCGAGTACGACAAAGCAATAAACAGTTACAATTCGGCTGTAAAAAATAATCATAATGTTGCTCTTGCGCAAAAAAATCTCGGCGATATCTATATTATCAGAGGCGATTATAAAAAGGGATTTGAATCTTATGTCGCGGCAATAGAGGCAAATCATACGCTTGTTTTGGGATATGTCATGAAATTTATATCCGACAGCGATAAAAATCTGAGACAGACGGCTATAGACTATCTTCCAAAAGTTAAAAATAACGAAGCCAGAGACAAAATGTTTGAAAAACTTGCTTCAATGCTTAAATCCGGAAAGCTGCATGAAAAAATAGATGCGCTTGATTTAATTGCAAATCTCGGATGCACAAGCGAGTCTATATTTAACGATATTTTAAATCTTCTGGATGATGAAAATCCGGTTGTAAAACAAAAAGCGCTTTATGCAATGCCCACTTTGCGCGACTGCGTAGTAAGATTCGACTCTCTTAAAAAAATTATGGCGGTTGTTCAAAGCGCCAATAATGAACTTGTAAAAATTGCGGCGATAGAATGTATAGGTAATTTAAAATCAGACGGCAAGGCTGCGCTTCCGATGTTATTTGATTTGTCTGAATCAGACAATGTGTTCAGTGAATCTGCTGTTAAAGCCATAAACAATATAAATATATCTGACAGGGCAAATGTCAAAGAACTAAAAAAATATCTGGCAAGCGCCAAAAATGATACAAAAATCAAAGTTTTAAATATTCTCGGCAATATGAATGCCGAAGCAAACGACATGGTTCCGTTTATAATACCTCTTCTTAAAGACAGAAACGTTGAAGTCCGCGAACTTGCAAGGTCAACAATAAGAAAAATAGGCACTTCTTCAAAAGAGGCGGTTCCTGATTTGATTAATCTTTTGGGTAATCCTGAATATGAAATAAGGCTTGTTGCTCTTACCGAACTGAGCGAAATAGGCAAAGATTCTGCCTCTGCGCTTCCTGCAATAGAAAAGCTGCTCACTGACTCTAACGAAAACGTAAGAAAATATGCAGAGTATGCAATTGCAGAGATAAAAAAATAAAATGCGGAAATTTATAAAAGCTGTCATGCATTTTGTGGCGGCTTTTTATATTTTGGCAGGTAAAAATGTGTATAGCCAACGTTTGTAAAATAAAAAAAATATTAAAAGACTTAAAAGCCGATGCCGATTTCTGCGGTTTGACGGATACTGTGGATATACGCTTTGTCGGCGGACTTAAGAAAGGCGACTATGCTCTTGTTCATGCCGGTTTTGCAGTTCAGAAAATAGAAAAAGAAGAAGCGCTTAAAATGATAAAAGCCGCAAAAGAAGCAGGTTTTTGAAAATGAATAAAATTAAAAAAATATGCGTTTTCTGCGGATCAGGGCTTGGCGGCAAAGAAATTTATTCAGATGTAACCGAAAAATTTGCCGCTGAAATAGTAAAAAACGGACTTGAGCTTGTTTACGGCGGAGGAAATATCGGACTTATGGGTATTTTATCCGATAATGTTAAAAAACACGGCGGAAAAGTAACCGGAGTAATTCCGGAGTTTCTCTATAATTTAAAGCTCGGCAATAAAAATGCCGATGAGTTGAAAATAGTAAAAGATATGCACGAAAGAAAAAAAACAATGTATGAATTGTCCGACTGTTTTGTTGCGCTTCCCGGCGGAATAGGAACGCTTGAGGAAATTTTTGAAATATTTACATGGCAGCAGCTTGCTCTTCATTGCAAGCCGTGCGGAATCCTCAATATAGGCGGCTACTACGACAGTCTCATAGAATTTTTAAACAAAACAGCAGGCGACGATTTTATGAAGCATGATCATCTTGAAAATCTTGTTATAGACGAAGACTTCGATAAAATAATTCCGAAACTGTCAGCATGCAAAATAAATAAAACTGCAAAAGTTTAGAGGCGTATGAAAAAGTCAAAACCGGCTAAATTTATGGAAGTATGCGGCACTCATACGTTTGCCCTGTCTAAATTTGCCCTGAAAAAATTTTATGGCGGCAAAATAGAATTTTTATCCGGGCCGGGATGTCCGGTATGCGTTACGTCTCAACAAGACATAGATTATGCCGTGCAGCTTGCCGAAAATTCTGAAAATATAGTAGTTTCGTTCGGCGATATGGTCAGAGTTCCTTCTTCCAATCCTCAGGTTTCTCTTGAAAAATTCAAAAAACAAAATGTCAAAACTATATATTCAGTTCTGGACGTGCTCAATATCGCCGTAGAAAATCCTTCAAAAAATATTGTGTTTATTGCAGTTGGTTTTGAGACAACAGTTCCTTTAATTGCAAGTCTTATTCTTGACGCCCACAAAAGAAAATTAAATAATTTTTATATATTCTGCTCTCTGAAAACGATAGTTCCTGCTCTAAAACAGCTTCTTTCAAAAAAACAGATAAAGGCTGACGGTTTTATACTTCCGGGACATGTCTGCACCGTAACAGGCTATGAACCGTTTGAATTTATAGCGCAGGAATATAAAATTCCGTGCGTAGTTGCCGGTTTTGAATTTGAAGATCTAAAAAAAGCCGTAGATCTGCTTTATTCTATGCATATTAACAAAACCGCAGAACTCAAAAATTGTTATGCTCCCGTTACAAAAAACGGTAATATAAAAGCTTTAAAAGCAGTTGCGGAAGTTTTTGAATCCGAAACTGTAAAATGGAGAGGATTGGGAATTATAGGTGAAAGCGGTCTTAAATTAAGAAAAAAATATGAGAAGTTTGACATAACAAAAAAAATAGCCCGTAAAAACTCCGTAAAAGGCTTAAAAAGCGCATCAAAGTGTATCTGCGGCAGTTTGTTTACAGGCAAATATAAACCGTCTGACTGCCCGAGTTTTGCAAAAGAATGTACGCCTCTTACTCCGGCCGGACCATGTATGGTTTCAAGCGAAGGCGTATGCGCAAGTTATTACAAATACGGAGACAAAAATGAAAAATGATACTGTTATTCTCGCCCACGGCGCAGGCGGCGACAAATCAAACGAGCTTATCAAAGCATTTAAGCAAAACTTCAATAATTCTGTTCTTTCAAAAATGGATGATGCCGGTGTGTTTGAAATTGACGGCATAAAAACGGCTTTTTCGACGGATTCTTTTGTAGTCGATCCGATCTTTTTTAACGGAGGAGATATCGGCAAACTAGCAGTATGCGGCACGGTAAACGATATCTGCATGATGGGGGCAAAACCTCTTTTTATGTCTCTTGCCGTGATCATAGAAGAAGGTTTTGACAAAGAATCTCTTCTTAAAATATCAAAATCAATAGCAAAAACGGCCAAAGAGGCGAAGATAAGTATTATTACCGGCGATACTAAAGTGGTGGAAAAAGGAAAAGCCGACAAAGTTTTTATAAATACATCTGCAATAGGCGTAATACAAGACGGCATAAATATATCGGCTTCAAACGCGTCAGACGGTGACGATATAATAATAAGCGGAAATATAGGCGAACATGCCTGCGCAATAATGGCCGAACGCAATAATTTTAAATTTAAATCAAAAATAAAAAGCGACTGCACTCATTTGGACAGTCTCGTCTCGGTTATGCTTAAAGCCTGTCCTTTTATACATGTTTTAAGAGATCCTACAAGAGGCGGGCTTGCAGCTGTATTAAACGAAATAGCAAAAAGTTCAAATAAAGGAATTGTCATAGACGGAGCTCTTGTTCCGGTTTCAGTTCCGGTGAGAGCTTTCTGCAAAATACTCGGTCT
>Ga0116193_1001208_pt1 | contig 22118 bp, 15 predicted proteins | sample AD_UKC115_MetaG_FD_89892 | JGI IMG/M metagenome (GOLD analysis project Ga0116193, IMG submission 89892) | Active sludge microbial communities of municipal wastewater-treating anaerobic digesters from Hong Kong - AD_UKC115_MetaG | ecosystem: Engineered > Bioreactor > Anaerobic > Digestate... | reverse complement strand
CAAGTGGAAGCCCTTTGTCCACATAATATAGAGGGGGATCAATGTCACCATATTCGGCAGCAGCATGGACCCAACGCACAGGCTGAAGAGGAACTTCTTTCCGCGGAAACGTAGACGGGCAAAGGCATAACCACCCATCGTTGCTGTAATCGTTCCTCCAAGCACTGATGGTATGATGATTGTCATTGTATTCTTTAGATACTGTAAAAATGGAAAGTATTTCAGCGCTTTTGTGTAATTTGAAAACAGCCAATCTTTTGGAAAAAAGGAAGGTGGCCACGCAAAAAGCTGAGCATTCGTCATTAAACTTGAACGGAAGATCCACCAGATCGGAAGCATAACCAGGAGGGACGCCAGGATTACAGCGATCAACGCAAGTGTATTTAGCGTTTTTTCATGTTTCATCCGGCTTTGGAATGCAGTTTTTTTCGCCATTAGTCATTTCCTCCCTGATAGAAAACCCATCTTCCGCTTGTGACAAAAAGGATAATCGTAAATACAGCGATAATCAGGAAAAAGATAAAACTGATCGCACAGGCATAACTGAGCTTGGCATCCTTAAATGCGTATGTGTACATCACATAGGAAATAAAACGGGAAGAATTACCCGGACCGCCCTGCGTCAGCGCCAAAGCCGGTGTGACGACTTGCATATTCGTGATTAAAGACATAAGAAGGTTATAAAAAATGATCGGGGTCATACAAGGAATTGTGATATATCGAAAACGCTGCCAACCGCTTGCACCGTCCATTTCAGCCGCTTCATGATAGACACGGGGAACATTCTGCAAACCAGCGAGAAAAATGACAATCAAGTTGCCTGAGAGCCAAACGGCAATCAAAGCCAGAGAAGGAACCACCCAGGTGGGAGATCCGATAAATTTGACTTTCCCAATCCCTAAGAAGCTCAAGATATAATTAAACAGTCCCCAGTTGGATTCATACAGCCAGCTCCATCCAAGGTAAACCGCCATTGCTGGCAATACATATGGCAGATAAAAAATCGCTCGAAAGAAGCCGCGCGCGGGGATTTTTTGGTTTAATAAAAGCGCAATTGCAAAAGAATAAAGAATACTGCCGAAAACCGCGAGGACGGAAAAATAGACGGTTACTTTAATCGCATCAATGAAATAGGGGTCTTTCGTAAAAAGGCGTACGTAATTAGTTAGTCCGACCCATTGGAGCGTACCGACTCCTTTCCAATTGAAAAAACTAAGAATTAAAACCGTGATCAAAGGCACATAAGTCAAAAAAATCAAGCCGATACAGGATGGAATCAGACATAGGTAGGAAGTTTTTCGTTCTCCATCCAACAGCCTGTGATCAGCTTTTTTTTTGCGTACATCTATTTCCATATTTCCTCTTAGAACTGGGCGGTATCCGCACACTCTGTGCGGATACCGCAATAATTGATTGGTAAAGTATATCAGCGGGTTTTATTCACCGGCAAGGATGCTGCACAGATAATCATAACCGCCATTGATCGCTTCTTCTGCTGTCTGTGTTCCATCCCAGACTGGACCGAGAATCGAGCGTAAGTATTCGATGAATTCATTTGTATGAGGTGTATAGTACCAGCTCGTGGAGACGGCATAGTTCATTGCATAGTCAACGACGGCTGCTTTATAATCTTCATATTTTGGGAAATTCGGGTTGTCGATCCATTTTTTGGTCAATGCTTCATCTGTATAGTATTTTTCAAGGATAGGCATCCAGATACCGGTTGCGATCAGATTATCCCAACTATTCTCTTCCTTTGTATACCATTTGATGAATTCCATTGCTTCAGCCTGATGTTTTGACTGGCTGAAAACGACCTGCGGACCGCCGGTACAAATGGTGACTTCTTTTTTCATAACTGGCAATGGAGCAACACTGTATTTTACAGAACCAGGCAGGCTTGTGCCTACGTTCCATGTTCCACCGGTTGCCATTGCAACAGTTCCAGATACGATTGACCGTTGGATACCATTATCCTCAAGGCCTGCATTATAGGGCATGACTTTATCTACGAGATACAAGTCGGCAACCTTCTGGATGGATTCGATCGCCTCAGGACTGTTGATTGTGACTTCTGTACCATCAGCGTTGAACCAACTGCCACCGTTAGATAGAGCCCACACTTCGAGCTGCCATGTCCAGTTGTCAACGACTGCACCGTATTGGACGATATTTTCAGCATCAAATTCCGGATCATCGGCGTTTTTGCCATTTTTATCCAATGTCAGTTTCTTGGCAGTAGCGACAAATTCATCCCATGTCATCGGTTCAGTTGCTGAAGGATAAGGCAGCCCCGCAGCATCAAACATATCGGTGTTGTAGTACAGAATCAGGATTTCATTCGCAGCCGAATATGCAACCGGTTTCCCGTCTTTTTTGAAGGTGATGCTGTCCAAAGGCATGGAATCTGCTCCGGCATACATATCGGAGACATCTGCAAGCAGACCTTTTTCCGCAAAATCCAAAACGCCGGCTTCATTCATAATACCGCAATCCGGTAATTCATTCGCAGTAGCCATGGTATTCAATTTTGTCACATACTCTTCATTTGGAATTGCCATCACTTTGACAACGATCTCAGGATGTTCGGCATTGAATCGATCAGCGACTGCTTGTACACTCGCAGCTTCATCAGGCGTACCCCAGTAGGAGTAGGTGATTTCGACAGGCTCTGCAGCTGCGACAATAGAGGCTGCAACACTTATCAGCAAAACAGCAAATAACAGAGCAAAAAACAACTTATTGGTCTTCATATTATCTTCCTTTCTTTACTTATATCAAACAGCAAAACACTTGCTGCAATTTACAAACTTAAAATGTTGTTTTTATCCAAACCAGCATCTCACCAGGTGTTCGATTTCCCCACAACGCATACGGAACAGCAGTCAGGTTCTGGTCACGCATTGAAAAAGCCGGTTTGCCGTAAAGCAGGGAGCCAACGCCGCTTGAAAAACGTTTCCCGTTCAAATGGAGTGTGGGTAATTCACCAGGGAGATTTTCGATGGGCAGTCCTTTTATGATTTCCGAATTTGCAGATACAAATAATGCCGCAAGATTCTCCCCATTATCAACCTGTTCCAGGCAATAAACGTAGGGACCATATTGCAGTGCCAGACGACCGACATCTGCCCGCACATTTTCGTTCGCGGCGATGAAATCCGGTTCAACGGATCCGCTGATTTGAATGATGCGTTTTCCTGCTTCTGAAATATTCAGAACAACATACCCGTTATTTATTTCTGCGTCGAGTGAATTGCCATCCAGTGTCACTTCAGGTTGCTCGAGATATTTTGGTATCCGAATGGATAAATTGAATGCGGATGCTTCGAAGGTTTCAACCGTGATGGTTGCAGTGCCTTTTTGAAGCAGAGATGCGTTAATTTCAATGTTGCCTTTTATTTCAGCCGTTTTAATGCAAAAAGTGGAAGAAATCAGCATGTTGATGTAAATCGAATTATCATCTTCTGCATAAATATACTGTCCCAGTGAAGCGAGTGTTCTGGAAATATTTGTCGGGCAGCACGCTACTTCGTACCATGGCTGACGCACTGGTTTTACGTGTGACATTGATGTCGCTGGCAGACAGTTTGCCGGCCAGACTTCCAACGGATTGACATAAAAATAGCGGTCACCATCCTTGGATATACCTGCCAGAATGGTATTGCAGAGCACTCGTTCGACCACTTCGTAATACTGCGCATCTCTCGTCAATTCCGCCATTCGCTGACCAAACATCATCAGCCCGACCGATGCACAGCTTTCGCAATAGGTACGATCATTTGGCAGGTCATAATCCGTTGTGAAGCGTTCCAGATGTCCTGACGAACCAATTCCACCGGTAATATACATCCGACGTTGTGTCACATTTTGCCAAAGGCTCGTACAAGTATCCTTGAGAGCTTCGTCATTGCATTCATTTGCGACATCAGCCATCGCAGAAAACATATACATGGCACGGACTGCATGACCTTCCGCGGTTTTTTGTCTCACTGGTTCGTCGTATGTCTGTGCATAAAATTCATCGTAATCTGCGAATTCGGGAAATAAACGATTCTGAGCAGTTCGTTCCAATTCTTTAAGAAGATAGTTTGGTTTTTTCCCTCGTTCCTCGAGAAAATGTTTTGCCAAAGCGAGGTAGTTCGGATTACCAGAGATTCGGTAAAGTTTGACTAATGCCAGCTCGATTTCCTGATGACCAGGATATCCAGCTCTTCCGCCAACGATGAATACAGAATAAATCAGATCAGCGAATCGGATCGCAATTTGTAACAGATGATCCTTTCCTGTTGCCTGAAAATAGGCAACTGCGGCTTCGATGAGATGCCCTGCACAATAGAGTTCATGTCCTTCAGCCAGGTTGCTCCATTTTTCATCAGGATGATTGATTGAAAAATAGGTATTCAAATAACCATCCGCTTGTTGAGCCTGTCCAATCAATGCGATTAATTCATCTGCAATCGGCTCAAAGGCTTTCGCTTTGCCATTTTCCAGACAATAAGCAAGCGCTTCGATCCATTTGTAGGCATCTGTGTCACAGAAAACCGCACCTTGATGCTTTCCGTTTTTCTTGCCTGCCGCAACACGAAAATTTTCTACGCAATGAGACGCTATCACATCAGGAACCTGATCGTTCAATACCATCCATTGATATGGCAGTATTTGATCCGCCACCAGAGAAACATAATGTTTAAATAACGGGTCAGTTATTCGAATATTCTGCAGCGCTGATGGATGTATACCGTTTCTCATAAGTTCCCTTTCAAATAGTTAAACGTTATTTAATATTATTGTGTATACGAGGTGAATTTAAAATAATCTTCAGCGAAAAGTAAAACGTTTAACAGCATATTGATACTTTATCATCGATCATTCCATTTGTAAAGAGTTACTTATTTCATATTTTTATATTACTAATTTAACTAATTTATAAAAAATTAAAGCATATGCCGAACTCTGCTCCATATATTTTTGATGTTTATGTGAATATTCTTGATTAAACGTTTACAACAGAGCAACTGACGGTGTTGCGTGTTTCTTGCTTTTATATCTGATATTTGTAATAATATAGTTTTATTCTGCCGAAAAACGATTTAAAATCCCCTTGAAATTCCAGAAGAAAACGTTTATTATGAGGATCAGAATAATGTGCAGGTGTAAAAATGGCTACGATAAAAGAAATATCGAAACAGGCAAACGTTTCAATTGCAACCGTCAGTAAAGTACTTAACGGGAAAACTGGCGTCAACCCAAAGGTCAGGGAAAAAGTACTCGAAGTCGCTAGAAATCTGAATTATCATCCCAATCTGAATGCGAGAAACTTAAAAGCTGGGTCCAGTCACACGATTGGTATTATCACAGAAGATCTGACCGTTTTTAACGCTCCTGAAATTGTTGATGGAATCGCTGCGGAATGTGAGACGGCAGGGTATCATTACATTCTTTCCAATCTGCGCTTTTTCAAACGATATGGCAATGGACCGAAAGATCTAAAAGAAAGTGTTGAGCTGGTGCATTCTACTGTGGATGACATGATCAGCAAGCAGGTTGATGGAATCATCTATATCGGGTGTCACAGCCATATCGTTATTTCGCTGCCTGATCATACCAATCTAAAATATGTCTGTGCGTACTGCGTCAGTGAAGATCCATCCATTCCTTCCATTATCTATAACGATGAAAAAGCCAGTTATGAAGAGACGGAGCTTCTGCTCAACCGTGGAGATCGAAAAATCGGGATGATTACCGGACTGGCGGATAGCAGTCATACGGCAAAACGAATCCGCGGACATCAATCTGCATTGTTCGCGCATGGAATTCCCTACGATCCGAATCTGACACTAACAGGAGATTGGGGGCGCGACTGCGGCAGCGTTCTGGGCAAACAATTGATCCGTGAAGGTGTGACTGCCATATTTGCACATAACGATTTGATGGCATTAGGTGTTTTGGATTACTGCAATGCAAATGGGATCGAAGTTGGAAAAGATTTCCGGCTCATCGGCTTTGATAATCAGGCGATAGCGTCGGTATGCCGCCCCAGCCTATCAAGCGTGGCACTCCCGTTATTTGAAATCGGCCAGACTGCTGCAAAAGAAATGCTGCGCCTCCTGCAAGGCGAAAAACCAACGGGGCATCAAATTATGCTCGACTGTACAATCATTGAGCGAGAATCTACTCAAAGAATCAACGAATAAAAATGAATGCCGAAATCTCAATATCAAAAAATCAAACGATTGCACCAATCGATAAACGAATTTTCAGCTCTTTCATCGAACATATGGGGCGTGCTGTCTACACTGGTATTTATGAGCCAGGTCATACCACTGCGGATAAGTATGGCTTTCGCACGGATGTAGCCAGTCTGATTCGGCCATTGAACCTGTCTAATATCCGCTATCCCGGCGGGAATTTCCTCTCCGGCTATAACTGGCTGGATGGTATCGGTCCCAAAGAAGAACGCCCCATGCGGGCAGATCTTGCCTGGTCAGCGCTTGAACCCAATGAAGTAGGCACCGATGAATTTCTGCAATGGTGTGAACGACTTGGAATCGAACCTATGCTGGGTGTCAACCTTGGCACCGGAACACCGCAATCTGCGGTTGATCTGCTTGAATATGTTAATGGCGATCTGCCTACCAAATTTGCGAATTTGCGACGCCAAAATGGACATGAGAAGCCCTATAATATCAAGCTCTGGTGTCTTGGCAATGAAATGGATGGACCCTGGCAAATCTGTATGAAAACAGCGGAGGAATACGGCCGAATTGCCTGCGAAACCGCTAAGATGATGAAATGGATGGATCCATCGATCGAGCTGATTGCCTGCGGCAGCTCTTTCTATGACATGCCAACTTTTGGTTCCTGGGAACGTACTGTCCTCAAGCATTGTTATCGGTATATCGATTACATTTCTCTACATCAGTATTACCAGAATAATGACGGTGATATTCCTTCTTTCCTTTCCCGGAGTCTTGAGATGGAAGAGATGATCCACAAAATTGCAGTGATCTGTCGGGAAGCGAAGATGGAGCAAAAAGAGGCGCATGATATTGCATTGTCTTTTGATGAATGGAACGTCTGGTACCATTTTCAAAAAAGCGGTCAACAACCGCCCAAATGGACTGTAGCCCGACCCATCGAGGAAGAAAATTATGATCTTGCGGATGCGTTGCTGGTCGGATGTATGTTGAACACGCTTTTACGCAATGCGGATACGGTAAAAATTGCCTGTCTCGCGCAGCTTGTTAATGTCATCGCACCGATCATGACGGAACCCAATGGACGTGCGTGGGTCCAGACGATTTACTATCCTTTTTTTTACGTGTCAAACTATGGAAGAGGAACAAGTCTGCGGTTAAGCTGTGAATCCGCACAATATGATTGCACAATTCGGAAAAATGTCCCTTATCTGGACGCATCCGCAGTATTAAACCACGATGGCATTTGCACGCTTTTTTTGGTTAATCGAAATCAGACCGAAGCTCTGAATTGCACGATTTACTTCAATCAGGATTGGAATTATGTTCAGGAATGGATTTCTTTGTCCGGGAATGACTCTGCTCAGCGGAATGATGCTGATCATGAGCCTATCAAACCTCAGGCAAGAGAGTGCCCGAATACGAAAGATGGAATCCTCACAATCGATCTGCCGGCTTTTTCCTGGAACATGATCCGTCTTTCTGTAAATAATCGTTGAGGTTAGAGACAGAACCGCTTAATGTCCGATTAATGGTTTTTTATCGATCCAGAATATATGTTGGTGGGGAGTCGCGCGATCTGTCATTTTCAATAAATGAAAACAGAATTCAATAAATTGATTCGTGAAACTCGATCAGTATAAAATCGTTTTATCGACCATTACCGAAGTTTTAAACAAAAAAGGTGTACTTTTATTAGTACACCTTTGTGCGGGAGCGACGGGGTTCGAACCCGCGATCTCGGCCTTGACAGGGCCGCATGTTAGCCGCTACACCACGCCCCCAGAGTTTTCTTTGACTTTCGTCTCTGATTCGCTCAACGGGAGAAATTTTAGCACAGGTATTGAATCAGGTCAAGTAATTTCATAAAAATGAGTTGTTAATCAACGACCTGTGAATTGAAATAGTAAATGCAACTTGGGAAGATGAAAAAGGGAAATCCAGGTTGCACTAAGTCTGACAAAGAGGAGGTTGCATTTAATTCTACAAAAAGGTGTGAATTGACAAAGAAAATGCAACAACAATTTTTCTTTTCTTTATACATATTCGTTTAATTTTCTGAGTAATTAGGACATCATGAATCATCAATTTAGACCTTGACTTAGAGCCAACTCCAAGTTATATGATTGAATTATCAAAAGCGAAACAGAAAAAATGGAGGAAAGAATCATGAATTTTAATTACTATGTTCCAGTCCGAATTCTATTTGGACGCGGTCAGCTTAACAATCTGCATCAGCAAACACTGCCCGGCAAAAAAGCTTTGATTGTGATTTCATCTGGAAAATCGATCCGCGCAAACGGATACCTGGATCAACTTGAAGGGCAGTTGGATAAAGCCGGTGTGAGCTATGTGGTTTTTGATAAAGTAATGCCCAATCCGATGTTGAAACATGTCACGGAAGGTGCTGCTCTGGCAAAAGCAGAGCAATGCGATTTCGTAATTGGCTTTGGCGGCGGCAGCAGCATTGATTCTGCAAAAGCGATAGCTGTGATGGCTACCAATGACGGGAATTACTGGGATTATGTAGGAGCTGGCAGCGGTAAAGGTCAACCGGTTAAGAATCAGCCGCTTCCGATTGTTGCGATTACGACGACAGCCGGTACGGGAACCGAAGCTGATCCCTGGGCTGTGATCACCAAAGAAGATACAAATGAGAAGATTGGATCCGGGTGGGATTGCACTTTCCCGTATTTATCAATCGTGGATCCGGAACTGATGGTCTCCATTCCGCCAACTTTAACTGCTTACCAGGGATTTGATGCATTGTTCCACAGTACCGAAGGATACCTCAATACAACAGCCAACGTGATGAGCGATCTTTTCGCGTTAAAAGCAATTGAGTCGATCGGAGCAAATCTTGACAAAGCAGTTGCGGATGGGAAAAATCTCGATGCGCGGGACAATGTCGCATTGGCGAATACCTTATCCGGTATTGTAGAAAGTGTTTCCGGATGTATTTCGGAACATTCACTGGAACATGCGCTCAGTGCCTATCACCCGAATTTGCCTCATGGCGCGGGTTTGATCATGATCAGCAAAGCGTATTACACATTCTTTGCGAAATCCGGCTCCTGTGATGATCGTCTCGTAAAAATGGCTCAGGCATTGGGCAAAACGGATGCCTCACAACCGATGGATTTTGTCGATGCATTGGTTGATCTGCAGCGCCGATGTCATGTCGATCAATTGAAAATGTCTGATTATGGCATTACTCGTGAAGAGTTACCTGAAATCGTGAAGAATGCCCGACATACGATGGGGCACTTGTTCCATGTAGATCCGGCAGTTCTTACGGATGAGGATTGTTTGAAGATTTATCAGGAATCCTATCGATAACGATATATTACTTCGCAAAAAACTGTCGTAAAAAATGTGGCACTTCGAAATTTAATTGAACCTTATTAGAAAAAAGAGAAAGCCTCTTGTAGTATTGTTTTTTGCGTTTTATGCAAAAACAATACTACAAAGATTTTCCCCTCAATTGATTCGAAAAGTAAGTCACTATTTCGAATTAATGGATAAATTTAATACTGTAATTGAAAATAATCGATATATTGTACAATTGAATCAAGCAATAAATTCTAATCAGGAGGGCAATGGATTATACGAAAACAGAAGAAAATAAACCATATTTTGAAAAATGATTTGAAATGATTTCAATTCAACTTCATTCCATTGGTAGATCAAAATGGGAGGGAAAGTTCCCTTTTGATCCGGTCTTCGTAAATCAGACATTGGTAAGGATAAAGAAGCTTTCTCATAATCTTCTTTTACATGTCAGGAAAACAGTATTAAAAGGAGAAATCTCATGAATGCAACAAAAAAAGCCTGGGTCAATTTGATCTTATTGGCAGTTACATTGGTTATCAATACACTGGGAGCGTTGGGCTTAATTAATGGCCTTTCGCAAAAGGAAATTTCGGATACCTACCTTACCCTGATCACACCGAGTCCTTCCACTTTCAGCATCTGGAGTGTGATTTATTCTTTGTTAATCATTTCCGTTATTATTATGCTTGTAAAAAAGAACGATCCTTATTTCCAAAAAGCCTTAAATCAGATTTCTGTTCTTTTCTGGATTTCTTGTTTATTGAATATTGCATGGATTGTTTCTTTCTCTTATGAATTAGTTGAGTTATCAGTTCTGTTTATATTGGGGTTTGTTATCACGTTATCAATCATATGCCAAAAGTTGCTGACAATTCAGGACGGAAAGCAGTGGCTGTTGCCTTTGACATTCGGAATTTATACCGGTTGGTTATTTATTGCAAACGTGGTTAATATTTCAGCTGCATTCGTAAAACAAGAATGGGATGGCTTCGGAATTGCCAAATCGACCTGGGCAGTTGCAATTCTATTAATCGCAATCGTGTTGTTAATTCTTGTGCTCTTGAAAATCCGCAATGCCGCTTTTCCGCTTCCTGTTTCCTGGGCATATTTTGGAATTTATCAATTCCTAAAAGCGCCTGAAGGTTTTAATGGAGAATATAACCTGCTGCAAACAATTGCTCTTGTGGGAATGATCCTTTTACTGTTGATTGCTGTCGTACAGTTGATTCGTAATCGGTTTTCTGTGATCCCTGTTGTAGAAAAATGACCTGTATCCAATAAAATTGAATCCCTTCCAATCATAGGCATTTTTTGAATTAAAAAACCTTGGCAGCTAATTCATGAGCCAAGGTTTTTTATGCCTTATAAAAAAACAGATGCAGAATTACAAATCAGTTTTTTGCGCTATTCATTAAGCATGGATTTCTTCCATGGCAAGCGTTCCAGTCGAATTGTTTTCGATTTGAGCACAGTTTTTTTTATGAATCGATTCGGTGCCAGCTTCAACGGCAGTGGTGTAGTACCAGATTTTGTAATCGATCTTGTCAAGGTATTTTTGAAGTTCAGCCATTTTTTTCTCGAGTTCATCCTTTTGTTTCAGGAACATATCCAGCCGTTTCTGCAGTGTGCTGTCACCCTCCATGCACCAACTGATGAATTCGCCAATCTCTTTGATAGGCATTCCAGTACCTTTCAGGCATTCAATGAGAGCCAGCCATTCAAAATCACTTTCTTTGAATTCTCGAATCCCGTTTGCATTTCGATCGATAAAAGGCAACAAGCCCTCTTTTTCATAATATCTGAGTGTATAGGGCGTTGTATTCATCCGTTTTGCAGCTTCGCTGATGGAATAGTTCATTCGAATGCCTCAATCAAATTATTCTAAAATTTGCTTTCGATTTCTTTAATACGATCATACAGGAATTGGTTGACTGGCGTTGGAATGCCGCATTCTTTTCCAAGTCGGATCACTGTTCCGGCAAATAGATCAACCTCTGTTTTACGATGAGCTAATGTATCCTGCCGCATGGATGGCATGGCATCCGGACTCATTGGTGCAAGGACATCATTTACCCAGTACTGGATATCAGCTTCAGTGAGATCGATTCCTTTGTAATTTGCGATTGCTTTGACTTCTCTCATAGCAGCGAGGAATTTATCTCTGGCTTCCCCTTCTTTTTGCGTTTCCCGATATGTTGTTTCGTAAGCAGTAACCACCTGATTGACGCCGACATTGAGCATCCATTTGCTCCACATCTTTTTGATCATGTCTTTCGGCATTCCATGAGCGATTCCAGCTTTCGTGAAGAATTCATCCACAGCTTTAACTTTGTCCGAATATGATCCATCTGCTTCACCGAATTCAATTCGGCCAGGGAGATGATACGTCAGTTGATTCCCTGTTTTCACAGCATCCATTCCTTGAGCGACACTGTAGAGGATCTTGTCCATTCCATAGGTCTTTCCGATGATTTCTTCGCTGACGATACCATTTAGCAGAGATAAAATGATCGTATTATCTCCAATCTGGTTCCTGGCTGTCTTGATTGCACTGTTCAATTGCAGGTATTTAACTGTAAATATCACAAGATCAGCCGGTTCACAAGGTGCATCTGAATCCATATAGAGGAAATCGCATTTTTCTCCATTGGAAAACACACCTTCTCTTTGATAGCGTTCAATTCGATCTTTGTCTGCGACAAATCGAACAGCTTCTTTTCCGAGGTGATCGGTGATGATTTTTCCGAAAAGGTTTCCTAAAACACCATGGCCAATAATTGAAACAGTTTTAATTTCCATCGTTATGATCCTTGTAAAAAATAGTAATCACTGCATCATTCATTTTACTTTAGAAATTTTGTTTGGTTCAACAGGAGCAATTCGAAATATGAAAATACTTTTCAAAACCATCAAGAAAACTTGTCGTTCTTATGATTTCAGTCATCAGGAATATGGGGCAGTATTTCGAAAGATGCAAAAAAATATATGATGTTGTGTTGATTCTTGCGCTTTGTGTAAAAGATTTATTGGATGAATTATTCATGTAATGATCTGTCATTGCGATCATTGAGAAGCATTCTATTCTTGCATGCGGCAGGAGATTGATTCGTTCCTGCGGGACTCGCAATGACACAATGACAGAATTTATCCAAACCATTTGACTTGTTTTCTAATAACTTCATATAGAACATCATTCATTCAGGTACAAGCTTTTTTTTTTTTGACAATATTTATTCGTTTCTCCTAATTTTTATTATTTCGAATTACTGTATGTCCTGATCGAAATGAATCATCATCGAAGATGCTTAATAAACTATGCCGAAAACAAACAGAGCGTGCGAATCATCAGCCGAAATCGTTAATACGCTCCGAAATCCGATTGAAAGGCTTGAAGCAGATCGTACTCCCAACGATTAATGGATTCCAGGCGACCGATAAAGAATCGTAACACAGGCGGTTCTTCAACCCATTTTAATCCTTGAATGAGGTCGCGATGATTGTAGAGCCAGGAAATACGATCCGCTAAAAATTCTAATTGCGACATCGTAAAAGTCCTTCTTGGGACAGCCAGTCGGAGAAGCTCCATGTCGGATTGTTCTTCTTCCCCATCAGCTTCCCGATCCATTGATAAACTGCCTCTTTCCATTCCGCGGCAGCCGGAAATGATATAGACTGCTGCAGCCAAAGCTCCGGCAGGATACTCATTCCAGGGGATATTTGGCAAGAATTTTGAAGCGTCAATATGACAGCCTAATCCCCCGGGAGGTGTTACAACGGGTACTCCGTACTCAATTAATCGGTTCGCAAAGAATCTGATAAACTCTGCGCCGCTGCCAGCGATATTGAGGTCAACCATTTCATACATTCCGACGGCGATCGATTCAATTTCTTTCGTTGACATTCCGCCATATGTAATAAATCCTTCATATACCGGTACATTGGGAAGAATTTCGTTAAATATCCTTTGATGATTCGTTGCAATCAGTCCTCCTCTTGCCATGGCGCTTTTTCTGGCTGACATGTAGACCATATCGACCTGTTCAATCATCTCACGAATAATTTCTTTGATTGTTTTATCCTCAAATCCTGGTTCTCTGGTTTTGATAAAATAAGCGTTTTCTGAGATCAGGCTGCAATCCATTACCATCATAATGCCATATTCGTTAGCGATTTTCCTGACCTCCTTCAAGTTTTGCATAGAAAATGGTTGACCGCCTATTAAATTCGTTGTCGCTTCCATTCTGATCGAATTAATCCGCTCTTTGCCTAATTTTTCGATTGTTTTTCGGAGTTCCAGAACATCCATATTCCCTTTGAAAGGACAAAGGCTGTTGGTAATTCGTCCTTCATCACCGATCAACTCAATGACTTCCCCGCCGCATAGCCGGATATGTGCTTTTGTGGTAGTGAAATGGTAATTCGTAATGACATAGGTTCCGGGTTTTACAAAAACTTTTGCAATTAAATGTTCACAGGCTCGACCTTGATGTGCTGGAATTACATATTTCAAGCCAAAAATATCTTGAACAGCTTCTTCCAATTTGTAAAAACTCTCTGATCCGGCATAAGCATCATCGGATAAAAGCATGGCGCTTTGCTGGTTATCGCTCATCGCATTGGTCCCGCTGTCAGTCAACATGTCCAGAAAAAGGTTGTGGCTTTTGAGAAGGAATGTATTGAAACCCGCTGATTGGATTGCTTCAATACGTTCTTCTATGGCTGGCAAGAATGTCTGTTGAACAATTTTAATTTTGTGCATTTCCATCGGAATTACTTTGCCATTTGATAATTTCACTTCCATCATATCCTCCAAATTGGTTTTTATGTTTTTCCTGAGTTGAAATTCAGGTTGAATGACGAAAAGAAAATAAAAAAAAGCGATATCCGGAAGATATCGCTTTTTTTTATTTTTGACTGATGATTCTTACTTACGCGAAAAATCCGGCACAACGTTATTTCGTTTGCCGTAATAATAATAAGCGTAGGCAGAAAGAATTTGGAAATTCATAGTTGCAAATGATTTTAATGAGAAATCGTCAGATTGACAAGGGCTGAGTTTTCTCTTAACTAATCAACGCGATTTATAAAATTCTTATGAATCAACTGAGGAAATATCGTGATGTGCTGTTCTTGCTCTTAGGTTGCAAGAACAGTACATCATTTTATATATTTCTCTATTTATAAATTGCAGAAATTGAATTTTTCGAATCGATTTTTGAATGGAAATCTGATAAAATATTGGACTTGGAGTAAGAAAATGAAACTATTACTGCGAATAATAAAAATGACAGGCGGATATTGGAAATATCTTACGATTTCCATATTTTCGCTGATTATGCTAAATATACTGAACTTTACTACGCCTGCCCTTGTAAGAGAATTAACCTCGCGTCTGGAACAAAATACGCTGACTGAAAATTTTATCTGGTTACTCTCCGGAATACTTCTTTTGGCATATTTGTTGCGTTTCTTATTCAGTTTTCTCAGTAGTTATTTAAGTCACAAAGTGTCCTGGAATCTCGTTCCAGAGATCTATTGGAAGATGTATGATCATCTTCAAAAACTGTCGCTTCATTTTTACCATAATAAGCAGACTGGTGATTTGATGTCTCACATCATCAATGATGCCGATAAAGTCGAAACACTGATATCACATGCTCTCCCTGATATTTTCAGCAGTGTTTTCACAATCCTGATCATTGTGATCCTATTATTCTCCATCAATGTTAAATTAGCGCTGGCAACCTGTATCCCGATTCCTTTTGTTATTGTCTTTGCGGTTAAATTTTCGAGCCGGATATCATCGATTTTTGTAAAAAGCCGGAAAGTAATGGGAGAAATCAACGCAATCCTGCAAGATAATCTCTCCGGAATCAAAGAAATCCAGGCTTTCGGGAAACAAAGAGAAGAATCCAAACGCGTTCATGAAATAACACGTAAATATGCAGCTTTAGAGGTGAACGCACTAAAGAATATTACGTTTTTCCGTCCGATGATTCAATTTTTTACATCGATCGGAACTGTTGTCGTGCTTGGGTACGGCGGCTGGATGGGGCTGCATGGGGAACTGCCAATATCAGATATTGTGGGTTTCATCCTGTATCTGAACCTTCTTTATGAACCTGTTACGACCATGTCTCGCACGTTGGAAGATTTCACACGTGCTTTTTCCGGGGCGATTCGTATCTTTGAGATTCTTGATTCCGAACCGGACATTGTGGATTTGCCGGATGCTGTTCCGATGGAAAAATGTGACGGAGGACTGACCTTCGAAAATGTATCCTTTCATTATTCTTTCGATTCACCTGTATTAAAAAATGTCAGTTTTCATGTTGAACCAGGAAAAATGTTGGCTCTGGTTGGTCCAACGGGTGTTGGAAAAACGACGATTATCTCATTAATAGAACGTTTCTATGATCCACAGGAAGGTCGTGTGTTGATAGACGGTCAGGACATTCGTAAGTATAAGATTGATTCGCTGCGAAAAAACATTTCAATGGTATTGCAGGATGTATTCTTGTTTCATGGCACCATTGAGGAGAATATTGCCTATGGAGCAGCGAATCCAAGTATTGAACAAATTATTGAAGCGGCAAAAATTGCCTCTGCGCATGAGTTTATTCAGGATATGCCTGAAGCATATAAAACGATGATCGGAGAACGTGGCGTTCGCTTGAGCGGTGGCCAGAAACAGCGCATAGCCATTGCAAGAGCTGTGCTGCGTAACAGTCCTATCCTGATTCTGGATGAAGCGACAGCTTCGGTTGATGTTCAAACCGAAAAGGAAATTCAAGATTCAATTCAAAAATTGGCTGGTACTCGAACTATCATTGTCATCGCGCATCGATTATCCACAGTCAAACGGGCAGATCAGATTCTTGTATTAGACCAGGGTGAAATTGTCGAAGTAGGAACGCACGATGAACTCAGCAAAACCGGCGGCTTATACGCAAGTTATTGTTCCGTACAGTTTCAAGCAGAAGAAATGGACTGAAATAACTGCTTCATCGAATAGCTCTTCTTATCACGGATTGTTTAAAAAAAGATGTGATTCTATTGAAAAACTTTATTGGTTTTTTAGCACACCTTTGGAAACCATCACGAGAAAATCTTGAACATTGGTCACGATGGATTTTGCTGTCAGGCTGCCGCGATCACTGAGTTTGTTCACTGCGAATTCCGAAATATCGATGGTATACATGAACAACGGTCTGATAATTCCATGATTGATTCGATAACATGGGGTCATATTTCCGGTCGCTATCGTATGCAGTTGTGTCGCCAGACAAATAATGGTTGTTGCTTTTCGAATCAAATTCCGCATGGCGTCCTGTCCATCATAAGTGTTCCCGATTACATCCGGAAGCGGACCATCATCGCGGATGGAACCAGTCAACACAAAAGGAATTCCATATCGATTGCATGAATAAATGATTCCGTTTCGAATCGATTCAGTCTGAATAAAATTAGCAATGGAACCGCTTTTTCGAACTTTATTAATGAGATCAAGGTGGTTATAATGCCCATTTTTCTGCGAAATTTGCGTATAGATGTTTTGACCAAGCGCAGTTCCAAATAATGCTGCTTCCAAATCGTGTGTAGCCAATGCATTTCCAGCTAAAAGCCCATCTACATAACCATTTTCGATTAATATTTCCATGGCTTTTCTGGAATCTGCATCAAAAGTGCATGCCGGCCCCATCACCCATAAAATATTTCCATTTTCTTTGTCAAAATTTAGTAATTCGTAGAGGGAATCATAATCTTTTGAAAAAGCAGTTTCTCGACTTCGTCCTGTTCGAAATGAAAAACGCTCTTTCCCCGTGTTTAATTCTTCAAAACCATCTTCATGAAGAAAAATTCCATCCTCTCCATGTTCAGTCCTGCCAATAACAACCATATCTCCTTTTTTCAGGTTTCGCGGTTCAATTACTTCCAGTTTCCCATTGTTGATTTTAATACAGCAATCCATTCTGCTTTCTTCAGCCAGCATCCATCTTTCGTTAATTTTAAAATATTCAGGAAAAATCGAGGTTGCGTGAAAGAAATCCGGTGCAATTCCATCCCATAAAACGGATTCGGTTTTTACATCAGGGGAATTTTGGAATTTTTCAAGCGAAAAATCCGGGGAGTGGTATTCCGGCAAATGAAATTTCATGATTTATTTCTCCGTGATATTAGTAGAATGATAAAGTAGAAAGACAAGAACCGTCGCTATAAAAGTTCGAACAATCCGTATCCACCATATGCGACAATTGCTGCACCGGCAAAATTCGAAAGGATGGCAGTCCAAAAAAATGTAAACAGACTGATTCGATACATGCCACTGGTGATACCCACAAATTTGGCTCCCACCCCCGGGATTACTCTGCCGAAGATTTGGAATACAGGGGAATCGATTGGCAATTTTTTTAAAAATTTCGGTAAGGTTACCTTTCGTTGTGTAAACTCAGTGATATCTGATACTTGACTTCCGATCAAATATTCAACAAAAGCTGCAGCAGTATTTCCGATTGTGACCATAAAAATTGTCCAAATTGGTCCACAAAGACCGGATAAAACAATCGTGAATGGTTCCGAAGGAACGGGCGTTGCGCCTAAACACGCATACAGAAATACGCATAAAAAAATGCCCAAATATCGATGATTCTGGATAAATCTTTGAATTAAGGAATAATCTATTCTACTTGAAATCATGATCGCTATCAAAATCAGGGATACCAATATCAAGGCTTTTACCACTTTATTTTGTTTTATTTGGACCCATTTATTCACAAGTTTCCCTCTCTGAATCGAATCGTGATAACGTTCAGGAAAAAGATGGTTGATAAATTTGGAATATCGAATTCGATTAGAAATCTTCTTTACCGACGATGTGAACTCTGAGAAGGTTCGTGTTTCCACTGACTCCGATAGGTATGCCAGCCGTTAGAATGACAAGATCTCCGTCATTAAGATACCCTGATTTCTTACAGGCGTCAACAGCATGCTGAAAAAGTAATTTTGTTTCAGATTCTTCTGTAATTAAAATCGGTTTAATCCCCCAATTGAGGTTCATTTGGCGATAACTTACTTCGCTGGGTGTACAACTGAGAATGGGACATGCCGGGCGAAATCTGGAAATTTGACGTGCTGTTCTTCCTGTTTTCGTGACTGTAATAATGGCTTTTGCTCGTAAATCGATTGCGGACATACAAGTGGCATGGGATATGGCTTCAGAAATGGTTGATCCCCAGGTTTCAGTTTTAAGAAAGCGGGACTGATAATCAATGTCGTTTTCTGTCCGTTCGATAATTCGAATCATTGTATTTAAGGATTGAACGGGGTATTTGCCCGCAGCGGTCTCTCCGGACAACATAACAGCGCTGGTTCCATCATAAATTGCGTTTGCAACATCTGTAGCTTCAGCTCGGGTAGGTCTTGGATTCTTCATCATGGAATCCAACATCTGGGTTGCGGTAATGACCTGTTTTCCGGCATTATATACTTTTTTAATAATTTTTTTCTGTATAACTGGGACATCTTCGATGGGTAGCTCAATCCCCATATCTCCACGGGCAATCATGACGCCATCCGCAGCTTTAATGATTTCATCGATATTCTTTACACCTAACCGATTTTCAATTTTTGCGATGATGGCAATCGAATTACAATGGAATTCTTCTAATATGGATCGAATTTTATGAATATCTTCCGCATTTCTCACAAAAGAAGCAGCAATAAAATCAAAGCCGTTCTGAATGGCAAAAATGATGTCTTCTCTGTCTGCCTGGCTGATGTATGGGATGGTTATATGTGTCCCGGGCACATTGACTCCCTTGTGATCCGAAATTGTCCCATCATTTTTTACGATGCAGGTGATGGTTGTGTTGGTTTTATCGATTGTTTCCAACTCCACTAATCCGTCATCAATTAAAATTTTGTCGCCAATAGTGATGTCCTTAGGCAAATCTTTATAAGAGATCGATACTTCTTCATTGGATCCTTCCACGGTTTTGGTTGTCAGCTTAAATTTTTGTCCGGAAATTAGATTGATCTTACCTTCCTTAAAAGTACCGATTCTGATTTCAGGACCTTTCGTATCCAACAATGTGGAAATTGGCAATCCATACTTTTCACGCAATTTTACTAAAGCATCAAATCTTCTTTTGTGTTCCTCATGAGAACCATGCGAGAAGTTAAATCTGGCAGTATCCATGCCAGTCGTTATCAGTTTTTCCAATGTTCCACCCTCATCTGTAGCAGGACCGAGTGTGCAAATGATTTTCGTTTTTCTCATATCAGCCTCTATAAAAAGGATGTTTTCTTAATATTTATTCTACAGTGATTGTGCGAGATTTGATGCAATATTTCATTTATTCGAAGTTTTGATTTGCTATTTGAACCAACCAGGGAAAAAAATTATTGTGATGCTTTTATAGCAAAACGCAAAAACATCACAATATACAAAGAGTTCTCCCCATTTTTTGATTTGTGTATATTCCATTAATTTGAAATAGAAACTTGTTGTTCAAGAGAGAGGGAAAATAGTATTTCTCTTTTTTCATAGACGGAATTTTAAAATTTTGAATTACTGTTTTTGAGAATCATTTCAAAACATGGTAAACTGAGAGGTATTAAAAGGCTGAATCATGACGATTAATTCTCGCAAAGACAATCATATTGCCGTCTGTTTGAAAAAAAATGTTCAATCGGAATCTACGAATGGATTTGAAAAATACAGGCTTGTTCATAATGCACTGCCTGAGACAAATTTCGAAGATATCAAAACCGAGACAGTTTTTCTCAATCAAAAAATTGCTGCCCCTATATTAATTTCCTCGATAACCGGTGGAACAGAATCCGGAAATCGAATCAATCGATCTCTGCTGGAAGCAGCGAACACACTGAACATCCCATTTGCGATGGGATCAATGCGGATACTGCTTGAAGAAGATTCACACGGGATTTATGATAATCCAAGAAAATATGCTCCGAGTATTCCAGTTTTGGCAAATATTGGGGCTGTTCAATTTAATTATGGGTTCTCCAGAGATCAATGTCTGCGGGCGATTGAATTAATTGAAGCAAATGCGCTGATTTTGCATCTGAATCCGCTACAGGAAGTGTTGCAATCCTCAAAAAACACAAATTTTTCTGGACTTTTAAAAAAAATTGACCATTTGTGCTCGAATTTTCCAGTGCCGATCATTGTAAAAGAAGTTGGATGGGGAATTTCTGACGTTGTGGCAAAAAATTTAATTGATGCAGGTGTCCAGATCATCGATGTAGCGGGAGCAGGAGGTACATCCTGGGCGAAAGTTGAAGCCGAAATATCCGGCACTGAAACTGCTGAGCAATTGGCATCCCCTTTTTTTAGCTGGGGTATTCCAACAGCTCAATGTATAGAACAAATTCACGCACGATTCCCAAATATTTCCCTGATTGCTTCAGGCGGTATCACTCATGGTGTTGATATCTGGAAAGCGTTACTATTAGGTGCCAAAATGATAGGAATTGCCGGTCCCTTATTAGCTCCGGCAAATGAAGGGCCGCAAGCCGTTGTGTCATTTTTAGAGATCCTTGTGCAACAATTGCGCATTGCAAAATTTTTAAGTCAAACAATTGTAAAAGAAAAAGATTATGATTGAAAAAATTAATATTGAGCTATTAAAATTCTTGTCTGAAAAAGAAATCCTTCATCACGATAAAACATTGAAAGAGATGATTTATTATTCGGTGGGATTTGATCCTGATGGAAATCTGATCGGTGGCGGAAAAAGATTACGCCCAATTATCTGTGGATTGGTCAGCGGTTCTTTGTGCGGGGATTGGGAAATTTCTCTCCCATTCGGCATCAGTCTGGAACTCTTGCATAACTTTACTTTAATCCATGACGATATTGAAGATCAGAGTGATACCCGTCATCGCTTGCCAACTTTGTGGAAAAAATGGGGCTTGCCACTTAGTTTAAATGCAGGGGATTTGTTATTCGCAATTGCGTATCAATCGATATTGGATGCAGCGACTTCTGAGCAAAAATCAAAGGCTATCAAAATTTTTGATCGAATTATACAGAATCTTATATTAGGTCAGCATCGGGATATTTCCTTTGAAAAACGGGATGTGATTAGCGAGGATGAGTATTTCTCCATGATTCATGGAAAAACCGTTTCATTATTTGGCGGATGTTGTGCATTTGGTGCGCTTGCTGCCGGTGCTGACGATCGAGTCCTTGAAGATTTTACGACAGTCGGAGAATACTTCGGCTATGCATTCCAAATACGGGATGATTTTCTCGGTATCTGGGGCGATACCGACGTGTTCGGGAAATCAGTATCAAGTGATATCACCAGTAAAAAAATGACACTCCCGATCGTTTACGGTTTGGAAAAAGACTCAGATTTCAAGAAATTCTGGACAAATTATTCAGGCGATGAGTCCGAAGTACAAAAAGTAAATTCCTGGCTGAAAGAAATCGGTGCGGATAAATATACAGAAATGCGTTGCCAGTATTTTACTGATAAAGCAACTTGTTTATTACGAAGTTATACGATTCACGAAGAATACCAGAAAAAAATTTCCGAGCTCTTCACTTCTTTATTGGAT
>Ga0116193_1001207_pt1 | contig 22120 bp, 13 predicted proteins | sample AD_UKC115_MetaG_FD_89892 | JGI IMG/M metagenome (GOLD analysis project Ga0116193, IMG submission 89892) | Active sludge microbial communities of municipal wastewater-treating anaerobic digesters from Hong Kong - AD_UKC115_MetaG | ecosystem: Engineered > Bioreactor > Anaerobic > Digestate... | reverse complement strand
TTTATGGGTGCAGTTCACTACACGTGGGGATTCGACGAGGGCCGCATCTCTGATGCTCACTTGTATAACAATTGCTATCGTCTATCTGAACAATTCGCAAGTCTTATACACTAACGAAAACAACTCTACTCATCGGATGACTTATTTTTATCGGACAGTAATAATTATGTATATAGATGGTTGCCGTTATCCCATTATCCACCATCTCACCATGTAGCCGCTACGCGTCAACATGGTGCTTCTAATAAAATATCATCTTCGATGAATCATTCATTCTACTTTCCCAGCAATGAAGCTCTGATCTTCGCAGCCAGAGGATCACATTTGGATTGTCTTTCCACGGTGAAACCATCCAACTTCAATCCTGCATATCCCAGCAGACGGCTGTAGTCAATCTCGTCGGTCGTCTCCACATAACGGCGGAACTCGCTCATATCGCAGCCCGCTGTTTCGTTGATGACCTGCCAGGCCTCCTCTTCGGTAAAGCCGCGCTGCAGCTGTTTGTAGTATTTGTTGTAGAGCGCTCTCATCACATCATCAAGCGAACGGCTGTTGTTGCTTTCATGACGGATGTAAATGTCCATGAGAAAACCTACGATCGGTCCTTTGAGGTAGAAGGAGAACATACGGTCGCTGGTGTCTTCCGGACTGTCGTAGAAATAGAGCCAGGCATCGTAACTGCTCTGGCGGAGCGTGAAATGCTTGTGGCCTTCCTTCCCTTCAATGCCTTTGATGTGACCGGAAAGCTGGCTCAACAGAAAATCCCCGTCGGCAATGCCGGCGCGTACCAGATCGTAATCGCTGTAGAGATTGGTAAAGCCTTCACTGATCCACAAAGAGGGCGTATAAACCGCATGTTCGTAATCGAACGGTCCAAGTTCGATGGGACGAATGCGTTTGATGTTATAGAGATGGAAGAACTCATGGGATACAAAGGAGAAAAAGTCGAGAAATTCCGTGGAGTCCTTGAAGGTAAAGTCCAGTCCGGAATAATCGGCCTGACAAGCGGCATGTTCCAATCCGCCCATTCCTTTGCCGAGCCACATAAACTTATAGTCTTTGTAAGGCGTCTCACCGAACATCTTTGTGGTAGCGGCAATCATCTTCTTCAGACTCGGAATCACTCTTTCGTCCACAGGAGCGCCCTGCGGCGTTACCACCTGATAGCCGTGACCATCCAGATCGAAGTCTGCTATATGCTGATTACCCAGAAGAATCGGAGAATCATACAGCACATCGAAATCCGGAGCCTTGAGCTTGTAAGGCGCTGTTGACGATACTATATCCATTGCCGTGGTAATCTCTTTCCAAGCAGGGAACGGCGTAACAGTCAAATCCACGGATTCCTTGACCTGACCGAGCCGATACATGCAGATGCCGCTCAACGGGACGAAGGCATGCGTACTGTCCACCATCGCCTCGCAGACATTGATGAAGTTGGAATAGACGCGATAGGTCAGCTTCACATCCGAAGCAGAACCTTTATCGACGATCCATCGGGTAGCACCCTCTTTTGTCCATTTCAATTTGGTTCCGTCAGATTTCATCGGACAGAAATCGGTGATGTTCTTCGGGAAGAAGGCCAGATTGTAATAACCGGGCGCCCAAACAGGAAGAACCATTGTCAGATCGCCTGCCGGAAGCTCCTTCATGTTGAGTTCAACATGGATGTAATGTTTGGCAGGATCAAAGGAAAGAGAATAATACATCGTGGCCTTCGTGGGAAGAACCGCAAGAAGGAGCAGGAATGTCCATAGAAGTCTGTTTGCTGTTTTCATAATGTCAGAATACGATTGTGATGTGATTAGATGTGATTATTAGGTACAAAAAGAGCAGGTCGAAATGCCCTGCCCTTTTCTATAGGTTCAACATAAGAAACTTATCCTCCGATGGTAGCTGTGATACCCACTGCTGCAAACTGCTGGATGCAACGTTGCTGTACCTCTTTCGAGGGCGCGGCAAACGGATAATGCAGCGGATTGTAGATCGTGCCAAGCTTCTCGTGCTTGCCTTTCCCGATGTCGTGATAGGGAAGCAGATTGAGATGGCGGCTCTTCCAGGGAAGCGAAGCCAGGAAGTCAGCAGACTTCTGGATATTCTCTTCGTCGGCGTTCACACTATCGATCAATGGAATGCGGATCCAGAAATCGGCTCCTGCCTCAGCAATCATCTTCAGGTTCTGAAGGATCAGTTCGTTGGGAACACCGCAATACTTACGATGCTTCTCCGAATCCATCTGCTTCAGATCGACGAGGAAAAGTTCGCACTCTCCCATCACCTCCTTGATCTTCTCAGGCGAAGCCAACAATGTCGTATCCACACAACGGTGAATCTCCCGTTCTCCGCAACGGCGCAGCATACTCAGAAGTTCGTCGGGATGCATCATGGGTTCACCGCCACAAAACGTCACACCGCCGTGCGATTCGTCCATGACCAGCGTCTCCTTGTCAATCTCCTTCATCAGCTCGTCGTCGGTGTAGTCTTTGCCGGAAATCTCCATGGCCGTAGTCGGACAAACCTCTGCACATTTACCGCACATGATACAGCGCGTCGGATCGGTTACGATTCCGTCGGGAGTAAGGCTCAAGGCGTTTTGTGGACAGTTGTGGACACAAGTCTGGCAACCGATACACTTCTTTTTGGTATAGAGTTTCTCCTTCTGAGGCGAGACGCCTTCAGGATTATGGCACCAGACGCAGGACAGCGGGCATCCTTTCATGAAGATCGTGATGCGGACGCCCGGTCCGTCGTTGATGGAATATCGTTTGATATCAAAAACCAGCATCAGAATGTCTCTTGTTCGGTACGAGCGATTACGTCTGCCTGCAGATCTGCATTCATATCGTTGAAATAATCGCTGTAACCGGCAACACGTACCAGCAGGTCGCGATATTCCTCAGGATGTTTCTGTGCATCGTAGAGCGTTTCGGTATCGATGATGTTAAACTGGATATGATGTCCGCCCAATGCGAAGTAAGAACGAATCAAAGCACAGAGCTTGTTGATGTCCTCTTCCGTCTTCAGCAGACTCGGCATGAAACGCTGGTTCAGCAACGTACCGCCGCTCTTCTCCTGATCCAATTTACCCAGAGACTTGATCACTGCGGATGGTCCGTGAGTGTCGGCTCCGTGTTCAGGTGATGTACCGTCAGACAAAGCACGTCCTGCGAATCTGCCGTTAGGCGTAGCGCCCATAACCTTGCCGAAGTAAACGTGGCAGGTGGTGGACAGCATGTTCATGTGATATTGACCGCCCTTGATGTTCGGACGACCTTCGATACTGTTGTAAAGATCGTTGTAAACTCTAACGGCGATATCATCCGCACGATCGTCATCATTACCGAAGAACGGAGTACGGTTCAGGATCGTCTGACGCATAGCTTCATGACCTTCGAAATTATCCTTGATGGCTGTCATCAGTTCGTTCATCGAGAAGTCCTTGTTGTCGAAGACATGTGTCTTGATGGAAGAAAGACTGTCGGTGATGGTTCCGAGACCGGTGCACTGGATATAAGTCGTATTGTAACGAGGTCCTGCATTGTAGTAGTCCTTGCCTTTGGCGATACAGTCGTCAATGAACAGAGAAAGGAACGTTGCCGGAGCATAGAGTTCGAACATACGATCGATATAGTTGCTGACGAGCATCTTCATGTTAACGAAATAGTGAAGATTCTTCAGGAAGGCAGCATACAGATCTTCAAAAGACTTGAAGCTGCAAGGATCGCCTGTTTCCAAGCCAACCTTTGTTCCACTTACAGGATCAACACCATTGTTCAGTGTAACCTCAAGCACTTTGGCAGTGTTGAGATATCCTGTCAAAACATAGGCTTCCTTACCGAAAGCACCGACTTCGATACAGCCGCTGCAACCGCCTTCGCGAGCATCTTCAAGAGATTTGCCCTGACGCATCAACTCGCGTACGTAGGTATCGACATTGAAGATAGAAGGATAGCCATGACCTTGACGGATCACCTTGCAACCTTCACGAAGGAATCTCTCCGGAGTACGAACGCTGATATGCATGGCACTACCCGGCTGAAGCAGGTGAAGCTCTTCGATGGTCTCGAGCATGATATAGGAAACTTCGTTCACGCCGTCGCTGCCGTCAGCCTTGATGCCGCCGATATTCAGATTCGTGAAGTCGTTATAAGTACCGCTCTCTTTAGCCGTGATTCCAACTTTTGGAGGAGCCGTATGGTTGTTTACTTTGATGAAGAAGCAAGACATCAATTCCTTAGCCTCGTCGCGCGTCATGATACCTTCCTTGAGGTCCTGTTCGTAGAACGGAGCCAGATGCTGATCGAAGTGACCGGGATTCATTGCGTCCCAACCATTCAGTTCGGTGATCGTTCCCAGATGAACGAACCAGTACATCTGAATAGCTTCCCAATAGGTTCTCGGAGCATGAGCAGGCACCCAACGGCAGACTTCAGCAATCTTACGAAGCTCTTCCTTACGTTTCGGATCCTTCTCTGTGAGTGACATTTCATCAGCCATGTCAGCATGACGTTCTGCCAATAAGATAGCAGCGTCGCAAGAGATGGACATGGCATTCAGTTCGTCCTGCTTATCCGTAGCTTCCGGATCGTTCAGGAAATCGAGACTGCTCAATACCTTTGCAATCTTCTCCTTCAAATCCAGCAGACCATATTTGTAAAGCTTGCCATCCAAAGCTGTATGGCCGGGAGCACGTTGTTCCATGAATTCAGTGAACATACCGAGCTCATAAGCGTTCTTCCATTCTGTAGGAACATGGCTGAAGATACGTTCACGCTGCGTACGACCTTTCCAGTAAGGAATCACCTCACGTTCGTAGGTATCGATATCTTCCTGACTGATCGTGTAACGTTGCAGTTCACGTGTATTCAGTACATGCAGATCCTCTACACTGTGGCAAGTCAATTCAGGGAAAGTTGGAACAGCTTTCGGTTTCGGGCCACGTTCGCCAACGATCAGTTCATCCTTACCAATATAGATAGTCTTCTGTTTGCAGATCTCATAGAAGTTCATGGCACGAAGTATCGGCAACGGATACTTGCCATAATTCTCTTTATAAAAACGTGTCTCAATAAGTGCACGTTCGATGGACAAAGAAGGTTTTGCATCAAAAGACTCCTGACGAAGACGTTTGATACGAGCATTCATACCTCCTGCATTCTCCTTGTGTGAACAAGGGTAATTAACTACACGCGATGACGCGTAATCAGCTGTGTCTGACATATTATAATGATATTAGTTTTGTTGATAATGGAAAATAGAAATAAAAAAGAAAAATCGTCCCCGGCAGGACGCCGGAGCTAAAGGAAGAATTTGCTTAAAGATAATACATCAAGCAATTGTAAAGCCGTCTGTAACCTTTTATAATCATTTCTATAGTCTCAGTGAATAACTTCTTTCACTTTTACGCCACAAACATATACAATTTCCCATCTATCACCAAAATATTTTGCTGATTTATTATCCAAATAATATTAAAAGCGCCATTGCTTCTCTCATGGTGTCGAGAACAAGCAATGACGCTTCACATATCATATACACGTACCCGTGTGTCAGCTCAGCTTGTGGATGATCAGTCCTGAACGAAGCTTCGGTTCGAACCAGGTCGTCTTAGGAGGCATGATGTTGCCGCTGTCTGCGATGTTCATGATCTGTGTCATGGTAACCGGATAAAGAGCCAATGCCATCTTCATCTCGCCACTGTCCACACGACGTTTCAATTCGCCCAATCCGCGGATACCGCCGACGAAGTCGATACGTTTGTCTGAACGCAGATCCTTGATGCCAAGAATCTTGTCGAGAATCAGATTGGAAGAGACCGATACATCCAGTACACCAATCGGATCTTTATCGTCGTACGTGCCCGGACGTGCGGTCAGTGAATACCATTCGCCACCCAGATAGAGGGAGAAATTATGCAAGGCTTTCGGTTTGTAGATCTCCTTGCCCATCTTCTCGACCTCGAAGTTCTCGGCCACCTTTTTCAGGAACTCGTCTTCCGTCAGTCCGTTCAGATCCTTCACTACTCGATTATAGTCAATGATGGTGAGCTGGTTAGCAGGGAAGCAGACAGCCATGAAATAGTTGTACTCTTCGTCACCGCGATGATTCGGGTTAAGACGAGCCTTCTCCGCTCCTACCAAAGCAGCAGCAGCTGAACGATGATGACCGTCAGCGATATACATGCTCGGAATTCCCTCGAAGATCTTTGTGATGCGTGCGATATCTTCGTCTTTATCCACAACCCAGAACTGATGACGGAACCCGTCAATCTCAGCCACGAAGTCATAAACAGGTCTTCCCGTTGTGTAACGGGCTACGATTTCATCTATCTCTTTATTGTCAGGATAAGCAAAAAAGACCGGTTCGATGTTGGCATTGCAGATGCGGACATGTTTCATACGATCTTCCTCTTTATCACGGCGTGTCAGCTCATGCTTCTTGATGTTTCCCTTCAGATAATCCTCGACAGCAGCGCAGACGACCAAGCCATATTGCGTATGGCCGTTCATGGTCTGAGCATAGATGTAATATTGTTCTTTTCCGTCCTGAAGGAGCCAGCCTTCATCCTGGAACTTCTTGAAGTTCTCGGCAGCTTTCTCATAGACACGCGGATCATTCTCCTTCGTTCCCTCAGGGAAATCAATTTCCGGCTTGATAATGTGATAGAGAGACATCTCGTTGCCTTTCGCTTCGGCGCGCGCCTCTTCTGAGTCAAGCACATCGTAAGGACGGGAAGCCACTTTCTCCACCAGATTCTTTGGTGGACGAATACCTTTGAACGGTTTGATCTTTGTCATAATATTTTAGGTTTAACAAGCCGACAACCGGCCTTGGAGGTCGGTTGTCGGACAAATGATGAATGAATTTATTTATTTACACGGAATTTCTCGTTACCCTCTTTCAAGAAACTTTCGATCTGACGAGCAGCAGCCAAGCCGGCATTGATGTTTGCCTCTGAGGTCTGTGCACCCATCTTCTTCGGTGTTCCAAAGTAACGGTCCGGATATTTCTCTGTCAACTCGGCAGCTACATCAGGCTTGATGTCGGCTACATAGCGGAAGTCTTCACGATCGGCCATGATCTTCAGAAGATCAGCTTCGTTGATCACCTCTTTACGAGCTGTATTAACGAGGATCGCATTCTTCGGCATCGAACTCAGCAATTCATAATTGATAGAGTTCTTTGTCTCAGCCGTTGCCGGGATATGCAGAGAAACGATCTGGCAAGACTTGAACAGTTCAGCGGTTGATGCAACTGCTTTCGTTCCGTCAGCTTCGATAACAGATGCCGGGCAATACTCATCGTAAGCATACACATCCATTCCGAAACCTTTGGCGATACGAGCCACATTGCGGCCTACATTGCCATAAGCCAGAATTCCAAGTCTCTTTCCCTTCAATTCCGTTCCGGATGTTCCGTTGTAGAACTTGCGAACGCAGTAAACCAACAGACCGAATACGAGTTCGGCAACAGCGTTGGAGTTCTGTCCGGGAGTATTCATGACGCAAACCTTGTGAGCTGTAGCAGCAGCAAGATCCACATTGTCATAACCTGCACCCGCGCGAACCACGATCTTCAGATTCTTTGCAGCATCGAAGACCTCAGCATCGATCACGTCGCTACGGATGATGATGGCTTCGACATCCTTGACAGCTTCGAGCAGTTTGGCCTTCTCACCATATTTCTCAAGCAGAACCAGTTCGTCACCGGCACCTTCCACGATCTCACGAATACCTTTCACTGCTACCGGAGCAAAAGGTTTGTCAGTTGCTATTAATATCTTTGCCATGATTAATGTTGTTTTTCGAAATCCTTCATGCATGCAATCAAAGCCTCTACGCTGCTCTTCGGCATTGCGTTGTAAAGAGATGCACGGAAACCGCCTACTGAACGATGGCCTTTGATGCCGACCATTCCTGCTGCAGAAGCAAACTTAGCGAATTCCTCTTCCAGATCCTTGTACTCTTCATTCATGACGAAGCATACGTTCATGATAGAACGATCCTCAGTAGCAACCGTTCCGTGGAACAGTTTGTTACGGTCGATCTCGTCATACAGGATCGCTGCATTTTCCTTATCCTTCTTCTCCATGGCAGCGATACCGCCCTGTTCCTTGTACCATTTCAATGTCTGCAGAGCAGCAAAGATAGGAACAACTGGAGGTGTATTGAACATAGAATCCTTATCCACATGTGTCTGATAGTTGAGCATGGTTGGGATCGGGCGATCTACATGGCCCAGAGCATCTTTGCGAACGATGATCAACGTAACACCGGCGGGAGCCAAATTCTTCTGAGCACCAGCATAGATCAGATCGTATTTGGAAATATCAATCGGACGAGAGAAGATATCAGATGACATATCTGCAACCAGACGAACCTTCAGATCAGGATCTTTGCGGAGTTCGCTACCGTAGATGGTATTGTTGGTTGTGAAATGGAAATAGTCTGAATCCTCAGGAACCGTATAATTCTTAGGGACATAGGTGTAGTTCTTATCCTTTGAAGATGCTACAACGTTGACTTCACCAAACAACTTAGCTTCTTTGATAGCCTTCGATGCCCACGTACCGGTATCCAAGTATGAAGCTTTCTTCTTCAAGAGGTTGAATGGAACCATACAGAACTGCAAGCTGGCGCCGCCGCCCAAGAAAACGACTTCGTATCCTTCCGGAATATCCAATAACTCTTTGATCATTGCACGAGCTTCATCATTAACTGCTACAAATTCCTTGCTTCTGTGGGAGATTTCCATCAAAGAAAGACCCGTTCCAGCGAAATTGTCAATTGCAGCCATCGTGTTCTTAATCGTGTAATCACTCAAGATTGAAGGACCTGCATAAAAATTGTGCTTCTTCATACCATAATAAATTTTAGAATGTTAGTAATATATCTCAATCTATTTATTTCAAGCAAAATTACCTATAATTCGGATTCCATCTACTATCGCCCCAACTGTTTTTCTTTCCAGTCTCAGACGGTCAGTATCTGTCTCCCCAAAGACGCTTCATCTGTTCAATCAGTTTGTGTTCGGCAGGATTCTCCTGACCTTTCCACAACCTCTCGTTCAACAACTCTTTCGGAAGATATTCCTGATTTACGAAATGTCCTTCGAAATCATGCGGGAACTTGTAATCTGTCCCGTAGTTCAAGCTCTTCAACAATCCGGTAACGCCATTACGCAGATGTAGAGGTACAGGCAGATTGCCCGTTTTCTCCACCAGCGCCATCGCTGCTTCGATCGACAGATTAGCCGAGTTGCTTTTCGGACTGCAAGCCAGATAGACCGTCGTCTCGGCCAAGATGATTCTTCCTTCGGGCCACCCAATCTTCTTCAAAGCATCGAAACAGGCATTAGCCAGTAACAACGCATTGGGATTCGCTAAACCGATATCTTCCGATGCCGAAATCACCAACCGGCGTGCAATGAACTCGGGATCTTCTCCTCCAGCCACCATTCTCGCCAGCCAATAAACGGCTGCATCCGGATCACTGCCCCGAATCGACTTGATGAATGCAGATATGATGTCGTAATGCATCTCTCCACCCTTATCATACGCCGCCGGATTCTCTTGCAGACGTTCCACAACCTTCGCGTCGGTGATCTCCACATGCTTTCCATCTTCCGCTTCCACCACCAGCTCAAGGATATTGAGCAGCTTTCGGGCATCGCCTCCGGAGTAACGGATGATAGCATCTGTCTCCTTAACGTCGATATCACGCTCCTTGAGAACGATATCTTCTGTAACAGCACGATGCAACAGCGTCAGCAGATCCTCTTTACTCAACGGATTCAGCACATACACTTGGCAGCGCGAAAGCAGAGGACGAATCACTTCGAACGAAGGATTCTCCGTGGTAGCTCCAATCAGCGTCACGACGCCCGTCTCCACTGCATTCAGCAGGGAATCTTGCTGCGACTTGCTGAAACGATGAATCTCATCTATGAATAATATGGGAGAAACAGCATTAAAAAAGCCTCCGCTTTTCGCTCTCTCAATTACTTCACGAACGTCTTTTACACCCGAACTGATAGCACTCAGCGTATAGAACTGAGCCTCCAGTTTGCGTGAGATGATTTGCGCCAAAGTTGTCTTGCCCACACCCGGAGGTCCCCAAAGAATAAACGACGGAATATGTCCGGCGTCAATCATCTTGCGGAGCACGGCTCCAGGACCGACCAAATGACTTTGACCGATATATTCGTCCAAAGTCTTCGGGCGCATTCTCTCAGCTAATGGTTGATTCATCATGTCACAAATGTAGATTGATTATTTCAATTTACAAACATTTATACAAGAAAAATCGAGAGTGGAACTATTTTTTAGTATCAATTTGACAAGTCGAGTGGCTAATTTTGGTAGTTATAGCCGCCATTTAAGAAAGACAAATGTCACTTCTTTCCCCTATCACCTTACAGAATGACAGCAATCTATTTTATATCTATCTTTGTGTAAGTAAAATAGGCATTTATAGAATCTTTATTCTACTTTTATACTTCGTATTGCACACTTGAAAACGATGTGTGCTTTCTTTTTATTATAAATGAAATAGTATCTGATATCCTTTTACGTTGTTCTTAGTACTACTTCAAAAGGTCAACAGTAAAAATAATTTTCAACCATGGTTAAAACTTTTTTTCATATTGAACGAGAGGTCGTCATCAAGTGTAAAAATAATTTTCAACCATGGTTAAAACTTTTTTATTCAAAGTAAAAAACAGCATCGTTATATACAATCGAAAGAGGGAATCCTCCACTCGCCATATAAAACGACAAAAGGGCGGGATCAACTCCCGCCCTTTCTATAGGATTTGTCGGATTAGCGTGTGCCGCCAGCCCACCAAACGTTTTCACTGTAAACATACATACCATCACCAAATGCACTCTTGACATTCGGGTTCGTTGTGGTATCATCACTACCGTACGGCAAACGAAGCGGGAACTTGTTCGGATTCTCCAATGTGATGAAGTCACCTTCGCCCAGTGCTTTCAGACGGCGTACGTCGTTGTAAGTTTCCTCTGATTCGCCATTAGCACCCCACATTCCAAGATACTTCTGATTCATAACCTCCTTCAAAGGATTAGCCTTGAACAAAGGAAGAACTTTACTATCAAAATAGGTAGCAGCCTCTTCAGGAGTAATAGCTGATGTCGTCTCTGTCAAACCACCATAACCGACAACGGTTGGTGCATTCAATGCAGCCGTAATACTAACTTCCGTGTTAGCAATACTTGCAACAACAGCATTCTTCAAAACGGCCTGAGCCTCTTCCGTCTTACCCAGACGAGCCAATGCTTCAGCTTTCAAGAACTGAACTTCGTGGTAGCTAAGCAACAGGACAGGAGCTGTCTGTGCATACATAAACATTGAATAGGTATAGTAAGACTGTGCTTGGATCGTCTTTCCGTTCGGTCCCAAGTTGATAGCAGGATCATCCGTTCCAGTCAACTGAACCCAAGAATTCGGATCGAAATAGACACGACGTTCACGAGGATCTTGACGAGCGACCAGCTTGTTAGCCATGCTCTGGCTTGCGCCTAAACCGTCACGACTCCACTGGAAGTCGAAAGTCGGGTTGAGGTTGGTGCCATTATAGATATTGAAAGCAGCTTGTTCACTGACAGAAGCGAAAGATTTGTTACAATATTCAATGATCTTCTCCAAATCAGCCGTTCTGTTGGCAGAACGATAAAGGAGATGCATCATATAACGAGCCTTCAAGCCATAAGCAAACTTCAACCAAAGACTAGTATTTCCACCATAAAGGAGATCCTGAGATCCTACACTGTTGGCGTCACCCTTGGGAAGATCCGTAATAGCAGCATCGAGATAAGCGTTGATAGCCGTATAGATAGCTTCCTGCTTGTCAAGTGTCGGATTCATATAATCGTTGGTCATATGATTCGTGATGCTGGTGGGTTGCGCAGCGTTGGTAAACGGAACGTCACCGAACATATCAGTCAGAATTGCTGAATTATACGCAGCCATCACTTCGCCCATTCCTTTCGTAGAATAGTTCTTTGCTTCAGAGTTACCTTCAGAGCATTTGTCAATGATAAAACGTGCATTTTTCAAAGTGCTATAAAGATTTGCCCACGTATTATTGAATGTAGAAGCTGTATTAGGCTCACCTTGACGACCTTCAGCACGCCACAATTGGTTATGGACGCCTACTTCGTGTTCCACATAACTCATCATATAGGTATTGATATCACCACCGGTATTATTCTGTGCGGTAGAGGTAATCACATCCGTCAAAATAAATCTTGCAGGTGCATCAAGTGTATGGCTGTTATCCTTGTTGATATTATCCATTGTATCCTCAGAGCAGGATACCAATGAACCCGCAAGGACCATTGATGCCAGAACACCTTTAAATATATAACTTTTTGTTTTCATCTTATTATACAATTGAATTGATTAGAACTTAACATTGAATCCAAAACCAAAGCTGGATGAACCCGGCAATGAGAAACGTTCGAATGCACCACTCATATTGGTGTTACCCTGAGAAGCTTCAGGATCCTGTCCTTTGAGCTTAGACCATACAATTATATTACGGGCAAACAGACTTGCATCAACCTTCAACCAGCTCTTTTCAAATACTGGATAGCTCAATGAAAGCTCACGCAGTTTGATGAAGGAGTTCTCAGCAATCATAGATTCTGATACATCGTTCATAGCTGTAAAGTAGTCCTGTGCAGATGCGGCATTGTTAGCCTTTGCCTCTGACTGTGAACCGTAGATCTTAGATGTATTCTTTACATATTGGCCATTGACTTCCTGAACACCATCAATAATGAAGGATTCCTTGTTACGATAGTCGCCTGATTTCTTGCTGACACCGTAATAATCCAACATACCGGATGTTGCAGCATACATCTGACCACCGTTCTTCCAGTCTAACACTGCTGAAATACGCAGTTTGTAGATTTCGAAGTTGGTGTTGAAACCAAGGGTAAACTTCGGAGATACGGTACCGATAACCTTCTCTTCACCTGCCTGTGGCAGACCTCTTGAATCAAGAAGCAGCTGACCGTCGTCTGTACGAAGATAACTTACACCGTAGATAACCGGGAATTTATATCCGATACCTGCACGAACCTGAGGTTCTGTGAAACCACCCAGGAAGATACTGTTTACACCTTCTGCCAATTTATCAACATAGTTGTCGATCTTAGAGAAGTTGAACTGCATATCCCATTTGAAGTTCTTCATGTCAATCGGTTTGATACCCAGCGTAACCTCATGTGCGTTCGTATGGATAGAACCACCATTGGTAACCAAGCTACCGTAACCTGTTGAAGCAGCCAACGGAACAGAGAAGATCTGATCCTTTACATTCTGACGAGAATAGGTATAGCTCAAAGAGATAAGTCCATTCAGGAATGTCAAATCAGCACCCAACTCATAAGACTTGGTATTCTGAGGTTTCAGATTCGGATCATATACGGTTGAATTCGGAGTGTAAGCTACAACTCCACCGATCGGATACTGGACAGGTGTGCCAGAAGAGAAACCGCCACCATAACCAGGTACAGAATAATATGATCTAATGTAATCACCTGCCATACCAACCTCGGCATAAGATGCACGGATCTTACCGTAAGTCAGAATGTCATTCTTTAACATAGGTTGTTCTGTGAAGATCCATCCTAATGAAGCAGAAGGATAGAAGAATGTACGGTTTCCATGAGGCATGGAAGAAACGATATCCTGACGGCCTGTTGCGTTGAAGAACAACTGGTTTTTCCAAGCCAAAGAAAGGCTACCGAAGTTACCTACTGTACGTTTCTTATAATAAGAGGAGTAAGATTGATGAACCGTAGCATTGTTAATGTCATTCCAACCAGGGAAGTTGTATGTCGATCCATAAGCATCGGTCCACGTTGTGCTCTTGTGTACGAACTCATTTCCGTAGAGTGCATCAAATACCAAGTCTTCGTTGATGTTCCAGTTATAAGCAAGGGTGAACAGAGAGTTCAACTCGTTGATTGTATAACCGTATTTATCAATTTCACCTCTACCGTTGGAATGGCCGTAGCCCCATGAATCGGTATAGTTAGTTGTATAAGCATCTTCACCCAACTGATATTTTGCAGTCAACTTCATATTGTCTGTATTCAGCTTGGTCTGATACTGTACATACGTATTGCCGAAGAAACGCTGTGAACGTTCAATGAACTTGTTGTTATTGATAGCCCAATATGCACCATCAAAACCACCGGTTGAACGATAGGTATTCTGTGTATAAGGATCACCTTCTACATAAGAAGGAATTCCTGCCAGGTCGTAACTTGCAGGAGCCGGGTAAACGGTTGCTACAATACCATTGTTTGCTGACGTCTGCTTCGTGATCTTAGATGTAATGAAGTTACCCGAGAAACCGGTTGTCCAGTTCGGATGTAAGGTTGTAGTTGCTGATAACTTAGCATTGTAACGATTCAAACCTGTTGAAGGAACAATACCTTGTGCTGTAGAATTACCTAAAGAGAACGAATAGTTGCCCTTATCCAAAGACTGCATCACATTGATAGAGTTGTTGTAGGTAGAACCGGTGCGGAAGAAGTCATCGATATTGTTATAAACCTGTGGATAAGCCCAAGGATCGAGACCTGCTTTGGCACGCTGCGGAACATAATACTGTCCTTCATGCTTACCAAGAGCCTTGGTGTACTTGTTGTCTGTATTGCCACCATAAGAAGCATCATTAGGAAGTTCGGTGATCAGAGGGCCCCAAGATGTAGAAGCATTGGGATTGAAATTACCCTTCGTACCTTGAGCATATTGCGTTTGAACTTCAGGTTTTACAGACATCTTGTCAAATGACAAGCTGGTGTTATAAGTGATTTCAGGTTTGCCCTTCTTAGCACCTTTACCACTCTTAGTTGTAATAACGACAACACCATTGGATGCACGCATACCATAAAGAGCAGAAGCAGCCTGACCTTTCAGGATGTTGATACTCTCGATATCGTTCGGATCCAAATCGACAGAACGGTTGGCGAAGTCGGCACCTGTTACAGAGTTACCGGTACTTACATCGGAAGATGACGAAATAGGCATACCATCGACAACATACAACGGCGTATTATCACCGGTGAATGAACGAGAACCACGAATCGTAATCTTGGATGATGCACCAGGCATACCTGATGAAGGAGTAATCTCGACACCGGAAACCTTGCCTTGCAATGCGGTAGAAAGGTTGTTACTTGCAGCCTGGTTCAACTCGTCAGATTTAACGTCCTGAACAGCGTAACCCAGAGCTTTCTTTTCCTTTGAAATACCGAGAGCCGTAACAACGACTTCATCAAGGTTCTGTGTATCTGAACCTAACTTTACGTTAACACTATTGGATACAGCCACTTCTTGTGACTTCATACCAATGTAGGAAACTACCAGCGTCTTTCCAGTACGGGGAACTTCCAATGAAAAGTTACCGTCATAATCGGTGACAGTACCAATTGTTGTTCCTTTTACGATAATTGACGCTCCGATAACAGGCTCACCATCTTCGGCAGCAGTTACATGTCCTGTAACTTTGACGTTCTGAGCCGTTGCTGTTCCTATGCACATAAAAATGCACAAGAGGAAATAAGTCAACTTTTTCATCATAAACACACTCATTTTATATTAAACAAATTGTAACTAAACACTCAAAAATTATAATCTCATTAGTTAAATAGCCCACGAAACAATCCTCATAGCTAATAACCGCAAAATTAAACAAAATTTCAACAAATTGCAAATTTCTTAGCTTTTTAACACTGACAATATCAAAAACCCATGCATTAATTGATTTATATTATCTTTTTTAGTACGAATTTGTTGTTCACACACGCCGGAAGTTCTTGCGGATAATGAGTCACATATATTAATGTCTTTCCTTTCCGCTGACAGAACTTGTCAATAATACGTGCCGCCTGCCTTTTATTATAGGCATCTAAGCCATGAAGTGGCTCGTCCAATATGATAAGGTCTGGATTTTTCACAAATGCTCTGGCCAATAAGACCAATCTCTGCTCACCTGATGAAAGTGTAAGGAAAGGACGATCTTTCAATTCGCTTATACTAAAAACTTTCATCCATGTCAAAGCAGTCTCTTTTTGCTGATCGTTGCATTTGCGATACAATCCAATGGAATCGAAAAATCCTGAAGCTACGACATTGATAGCCGGAACATTCTCTTTGTAGAATAGATGCATTTCTGGTGATACATAACCGATGCGGCTTTTGATCTCCCAAATGCTTTCGCCGGTTCCGCGCTTGCGGTCGAAGAGATAAAGTGTATTGGCGTACGACTGCGGATTATCGGCATATACGAGACTGAGCAATGTGGACTTTCCCGAACCATTCGGCCCGAGCAAAGCCCATTTTTCTCCGTTGCGGATTTCCCAATTGAGATCCTTCAAGATGGTTCGCGTACCATATTTAATATGTATGTTCTCCATTCGCAAAGTCACTTCATGCTGAGAAGTCTTGGGCAAGGCTTCTTCGGGAAGATTGATTTCTCCTGTCGGCTGCGGGAACAATCGGTCCTGCAGTTTCTGATCGTTCAGAAAAGCTTCGCGGCTCATGACCGGAAGCAACGATTTGTTCTCGACAGGCAGAACGTGTGTGATCATTTCGGGAATATCGTTCGGATTGGAAAGAAGAAGTACAATCTGTGTACCTTTCAGCTGTGACATTTTCTGAAGCATGCTGTTGAGCAGATCGCGAGAAGGTGCATCAAGCCCGATGAAAGGATTATCGAGAATGATGAGACGCGGATGGAAAAGCAGCGTACGCACGATCAGGAACTTTCGAAGTTCGCCGCTGGAAAGGAAAATAATCTTTTTAGGCAGCGACTCTTCGACACCGAAGAGCGAAAGCATCTCTTGCAAATCGTCCTGGCCTTTGAAATCTTTCAACAGATCTTCAACTATGGGCATTTCTTCCGTCTCGGTTGCATTCCAACGCTGCTGATAATAAGAATTGCGGCAGTCTGCTAAAGAATAGATGTCCTTAAAGGTGATACTTCGGATCAGTTCATTGCTTTTTCCTGCAAAATCGCAGGATATCTCTCCCGTTTGAAGTGCGTATTTTCTTTGTAACATTTCAGACAGAATCGTCTTACCTGCTCCATTCGGACCAATCACCGCCCATTGCTCTCCTTTATCTATCGTCCAATTGACAGGAAGATCGAAGCGAACTTCAGGTAATCGTGTCACCGCATCTTTTATCTGTATCATGATCATCAAGTTTCAAAAGTCGCTGCAAAGGTAGCATTTTGTTTGTAAAACAAACTTTTCTATTACTATTTGATTACAGCGGTTGAACGTTATACATTTATATATATAGGCAGCCAAAGCATTTTCAAAGTTTTGTAACAATCACTTTATGGCTCTGTAATATTTCTGTAATATGTTACAAATACTTTTGTTGTCGGAAATTAAGGTAAAAATTAAGAATATGAACACAATGTATCTTTTGATTGTCGGCTTTCTCTTTTTACTCGCTATCTTTGATTTGTGGGTTGGAGTCAGCAATGACGCAGTAAATTTCCTGAATTCATCCATCGGTTCAAAAGCGGCCAAGTTCAAGACCATCCTTATCGTCGCAGCCTTGGGCATCATCTGCGGAGCAGTGATGAGCAACGGAATGATGGATATTGCAAGACACGGCATATTCCAGCCTTCCCAATTTACTTTTCATGAAGTCATGTGCATCTTTACAGCCATGATGATTACAGACATTATTCTACTGGACATCTTCAATTCGTTAGGCTTGCCGACTTCAACCACCGTTTCAATGGTGTTCGAACTCTTAGGCGGCGCGTTTGTCCTTTCCATCATCAAAATCATCGGTGATTCAACCGGAGCTTTGTCACTCGGAGATCTGCTCAACTCTGATAAGGCGTTAACCGTTATTCTGAGCATCTTCTTATCGGTTGCCATCGCCTTCTTCTTCGGAATCATCGTTCAATGGATTTCCCGTATCATCTTCTCTTTCAATTATATCAAAACCAGGAACCGATTTGCAGGACTGTTCGGAGGCATTTCCACTACGGCCTTGTTTTATTTCATTCTGGTAAAAGGATTGGAAGGTTCGCCTTATATTCCTACTGAATGGATGACTTGGATGAACTCAAACCTCACAATGATCATGATCATTGCCTTTATAACTCTTACCGTAATCATGCAAGTCTTGACTTGGCTTCGATTCAATATATTCCGTTTCATTGTTCTGCTGGGTACATTCGCATTGGCTATGGCATTTGCAGGAAATGACCTTGTAAACTTCATCGGCGTTCCGCTTGCAGGCTACTCTTCATTCCTTGATTATACCGCCAGCGGCGCCACCAATCCGGACGCATTCATGATGACTTCGCTCGAAAGTTCGGCCAAAACGCCGTTCCTCTTTCTTTTCATCGCCGGTCTTATCATGATCTATTCCTTGTTCACCAGCAAAAAGGCGCAGCACGTCACACAGACGGAAGTTGGACTTTCCCGCCAAAATGAAGGCGATGAAATGTTCGGTTCATCACAGATGGCTCGCACATTGGTTCATTCGGCCAACTCTTTCGAGAGCTTCATAATCCGCATCTTGCCTGAACCGATCCGCAACTGGATCGACTCCCGATTCAATAAAAACGATATTATACTTGCTGACGGTGCTGCTTATGACTTGATCCGCGCATCCGTCAATCTGGTTCTCGCAGGCTCGCTGATCATCATGGGCACAAGCTTGAAACTTCCGCTTTCAACGACCTATGTCACTTTCATGGTTGCAATGGGTACTTCTCTTGCCGATCGTGCTTGGGGACGCGAAAGTGCTGTCTTCCGCATTACCGGAATGCTTTCTGTCATTGGCGGATGGTTTATCACAGCGGGAGTCGCTTTCGCTATCAGCGCCATTGCTGTCGTCGTCATCTTCTACGGCGGACCGATTGTTACAGAGGCTTTGATTATCGTTGCTGTCTGCATTGTGATCTACAGCAATCGTAAGTTTGTGAAGAAACAGAAAGAGGAAAAGGGCGAAACTTCATTCCAGAAATTGATTCAAACGAAAGATAAAGAGGAAGCATTACAGCTGTTCCATCAGGGTATTGATGAAAACGAAAGCAATTGGCTTGCCTTTGTACAGAATGCTTTGGTAAGAGTCACCGACGGATTCATTCAAGAAGATCGAAAAGCTATTCGCCGCAGCATCAGTGATGTGAATGACGAACGCAAAGAGCTGAAATCCGTGCGCCGAAGAGATCTCATTGCACTGCGTCATATCGATGCTGAAACGGCCATCGAAAGTACAACGTGGGTTTTCTTGGGAAGCACTTCCGCCGAACAGATGCTGTTCAGTCTGCGACACATTGCTGATCCATGCAAGGAACATCTCGACAACAACTTCAATCCGCTTCCTAACGAATATATCCGCGAATACTTGCCGCTGCGCGATCGCACTGTCTCCTATTTCCAGCGTGGACGTGAAATTATCACCAACCATTGCTATGATGATCTTTCGGATCTACTGAGCGAAAGCGACGCATTCAAAGAAGAACTCTCGAAAATCCGTCAGCAACAGCTGGAACGTATCCGCAACGAAAAGGTCAATATGCGCACCGCCTTCGTTTATCTGACCATCTTGCAGGAGAATCAGGAGTTGGTTTCCTCTTTCCGCCATCTTATGCGCGCCAATTCGAAGTTGAGAGCCATCCAAGAAAGTAATCTTCCTTCGGAACCGAATATGCAGTTAAGTCCTGCATAATTGACAAATAATAAAGGCGAGATTTAGTTTTATCATTAAATTTGTGAACTATAACATAGGATATGGAAGAAAACAAAGCACATATATTGGTCGTCGATGACGAAGAGGATATCTGCGAAATTCTTCAGTTCAATCTTGAAAAAGAGGGTTACATCGTCGATGTAGCCTACTCTGCAGAAGAGGCGCTGAAGTTGAAGCTGGAACAATATAACCTGATCATGCTCGACGTGATGATGGGTGAAATATCCGGATTCAAAATGGCCAAGATGATGAAGGACAAACCGGAATGGGCAAAAGTTCCCATCATCTTCATTACTGCAAAAGACACTGAAAACGATACCATCACAGGCCTCACATTGGGCGCCGATGATTATATCTCGAAGCCTTTCTCACTGAAAGAGGTCACGCTTAGAGTGGCCGCCGTGCTGCGACGTATTCATACAAACGCAGTTCCTGACGACCGGATCGCTTATCATGATCTGGTGCTCGACACGCAAAAAAAATCGGCTTCGTTAAAAGGCGAAGAACTGGTATTGACAAAAAAAGAATATGACCTCCTGAAGTTTCTTCTGACTAATCAAGACGAGGTGTTCAGCCGCGAGGATATTCTGGACAAGGTTTGGGAAGAGGACAAATTTGTGACACTACGCACCGTCGATGTCAACATCACACGACTACGCAAAAAGATTGGCGAATATGGCTCACATATCGTCACACGTTGGGGCTTCGGTTACTGTTTCGAATCATAAAAACGAACGTTATGCAACGTAGCTTCTTCGGATTCGGTGAGAAGGTCTTTCTCGTGGTGCTCATCTTGTTTCTTGCACTAGCAGGTTTCTTCATGACCTACCAATATCAACGCGAAAAGACATACAAAGTGGAACTGCTCGACACGAAACTGCAGGATTTCAACAACGACTGCTTCGAAAGCATCGACACACTAAACGTCGAAGCCTTTCAAACTTTCCTTCAAAAACATCCTATGGATAAGCTTCGTCTCACCGCCATCTTTCCCAATGGAAAGGTACTTTTCGACAATGACACGATAAGCACGAATCTGGAGAACCATAAGAACCGCAAAGAGGTTCGAGAAGCTATCGCCTATGGCAAAGGCAACGATATCAACCGCCGCTCGCGCACCTTGGGAGAAAAATTCTTCTATTCGGCCACCTATTTTCACGGAAAGATACAAGGTCAGGACATCATCATCCGATCCGCACTGCCGTACGACGTCTCATTGGGAAAAAGTCTGAAAGCCGATCCAACCTATATTTGGGTGACGCTCGTTGTCACCGTCATTCTTGCCATCCTTCTCTTCCGCTTTTCAAAAAGATTGGGACGGAACATCCTGGCACTGCGCACCTTTGCAAAGAATGCAGAGCAAGGAACGGAAACCGACGTCATTGCCCGGGAGAAATTCACTAATGATGAACTGGGCGAAATCTCCCGCTATATTATGAAACTCTATGTGCAACTGAAAGAGAGCGAAGAGGACAAAGCCCGCCTCAAACGGCAGCTCACTCAGAACATCGCGCACGAACTGAAGACGCCAGTCAGCAGCATTCAAGGCTATCTCGAAACAATCGTCAACAACGAAAGTACCATGGACGAAGCTACTCGCCACCGCTTCCTTTCACACTGCTACGCACAATCCGAACGTCTTGCCAATCTGCTGTCGGATATTTCTGTCCTCAATCGCCTCGACGATGGCCAGGAAAATATTGAAACCAGTAAAATTGACATCAGTAAAATGGTGAAAGACATCGTTTCTGAAACCAGCCTCCAGATGACGCAGAATCACATTACGTTCAACAATCTGCTTCCCAAATCTCTGCTCATCGAAGGAAACGTCTCTCTCGTGTACTCCATTTTCCGCAACCTGACAGACAACGCCATTGCCTATGCCGGGAAAAATGTAAATATCACCCTCAAATGTGCTGACGACACCGATAATGATTTCTACCATTTCACGTTCTACGACAACGGTGTCGGCGTTCCCGAAGAGCATCTGTCTCACCTTTTCGAAAGGTTTTACCGCGTGGATAAGGGCCGCAGTCGGAAACTTGGAGGCACTGGTTTGGGACTTGCCATCGTCAAAAATGCCGTCATCTTCCACGGCGGTACAATCCGTGTCTATTCGCAAGTGGGCGGCGGTCTTGCCTTCGATTTCTCCCTCAAAAAGAAAATGGAGAAATAAATAGAAATCATAGCGGCTCTAAAAAAGTAATCAGCCTTTTTGGAAATCATCAAGGATTTTCATGCATTTCACGGGATGAAATGCTTTGAGAGACCTAAGAAAAGGCATTGCAATTCTGAAGGAACGATTTGGAGCACTCGCCAAGGCGTTTCTCAATCTGCAACAAGCTTGACGA
>Ga0116193_1001205_pt1 | contig 22148 bp, 23 predicted proteins | sample AD_UKC115_MetaG_FD_89892 | JGI IMG/M metagenome (GOLD analysis project Ga0116193, IMG submission 89892) | Active sludge microbial communities of municipal wastewater-treating anaerobic digesters from Hong Kong - AD_UKC115_MetaG | ecosystem: Engineered > Bioreactor > Anaerobic > Digestate... | reverse complement strand
CAGGCGAATTACTCCAAAATCGAGCGAGGTTTGGCGATGCCCTCACGCCCGAAGCTGGAAGCCATCTTGGATGCGTTGCAGGGGAGCTTCAATGAGCGTCAAGAAATCTTTACCGCCTTTGGTTATTTACGGTCGTACCCACTACCGGAAGCGCACGAAATTGAAGCGGCCTGCCAGCGCTGTCAGCCGGTTCTGGACGATACCCGAATGCCTGTTTACCTGATGGATTTTGTGACCCGCTTACTGGCTTGGAATCCCTGTTTTGCCAAGTTACAGGGCGTGCATGAAACCAGCAATAGCATTTTAGATGAATTGCGCCATGTACCGCTGTTCAAGTCTCGGTTTGACAGTAGCCGCCTACGGATGAGCAAGCACGTTAAAAACATCGAAAAACAACTGCTAGCCGAGATGCGGGGCATTCGCCATTTACTTGCGCCTTATCAGGAAGAACGGTGGTATGACGGGTTTGTAGCAAAGTTATGCGAGGAGCCTGAGTTTAATAAATACTGGTTGGCCACACAGAACACAAGGTTACGCAAGGGGGTCATGGCAGAATTCAGTCCTCGATTATTAGAACCAGTAAGCTTCAAAATTCCTGGCTTTGACATGCAGTTGCATTTCTATACAAACCGGGAGGCGCTGGTAGGTGATGACCGCTTCCGCATCATCCATTTGATACCCAGTGATGCCTTTACCATGCGTGCAGTGGAACGTTGGCTGGCGGAGAAATAAAGGGGTAAAGGAGGTATTATTATCCTCTCTTTACCCCTGTTGTAGCTATAGTGTCAAGCTTTTGAACAGCTCAGAAAACACTTTGCACAAAGTCTTTACCACAACCGTAGCTGTTGCAGGCCGGGCAAAAACGGCGAGGAAAGCTAACATCAGGCAAAACATGGCGAACAGAATCAACATTGCAGCAGTGTCCATGAAATTTGTCCTTTCAAGGGAACTCAAAGTAGTTTTAGTTGCGTCCTTTTTTACGGAACTGGTTTAGCGCTGACTGCTCCGGTTACTTACTTTCCTAGTCAGGCTCTGATATGGCTTCTGTCTGGATTTAGGCTTCGGCCTCCGGTTCCTGACCTTCCCAGTCGGTCGTGCTGTCGTCAGGCTCGACCCCTGCTGTTACTGAGATGGACTCAATGAGGTTATCAATCTCGTTATCTCGATCTCGTTCTGCTTGTTCGGTGGACATGATATTTCCTTTTTGTACTAAGGAAACTTAGTCCTAGCGCTAGTTTCAGTTTCTTACGGATTCACTTATTGTTTAGATATCTGATTCACATAGTAGCGGGAAAAGCGTTGCACGTGTGCGCCAGTTTTTGTTACATTTATCGCATAAATGCGACAAAAACAGTTTCGAGAGGAAATTAGGAAAAAATAAAGGCATGGGGATGGCTCAGAACGGAGGAAATAAGTCTACAAAGTCTGTCGGCCAGTTGCTATTAAGTAGCTTTTTTATGGCTTCACCCTGCTTCTTAGAGGATAGGGCATTATAGGCTAACTGCTCGCCTTGAAGACCAGCCGCCCTTAATACCAGCTTATAATCATCACTATCTTCTACTACACTATCATCACTGCGAAAGTCGCCGGTCTGCATCCGCACCAAAGCCACAACGCAGTTTCCCGTGTGCAGTACTATTGGATTAGGGACTTCAAGCTCTGGTTTATATGAAAGATCTGATAAATCCAAGTCTAATTCATCTTTTGCAATCTCATAAGCTATTTCAGTAAAACTCTTACTAGCATTTTCCACTAATGCTTCCCAAAGCTTATCCGGCACATCTATACGACCTATCTGCGGCATGACTCACTACATAGTTAAAAATTACTGTTAAGATAATAAAGGAAGAATGTGACAAGGGTATGACAGCATTGGCCTATCAGGAATAAGGGAATACTAACCAATGGAAGGTGATTACACTGTTTTTGGTGAATCATTGCAAAAATATCTTGATGACTATCATATACCTGTAGCAGAGGTTGCTACGACGCTGGGTGTTAACAAAGCCACTGTATACAGATGGCTTAAAGGTTCGCGCCCCCCAATCGATGCACTACTTAAGATTGTTGATAATATATTGCGATTAAAGGGGTCAGAGCGAGGAGAGTTACTAAGAAGGGCAGGGTATCAAGATGTTGAATCCTTCGCCATAGCTCTGGCTAAAATCAGTTCGCCACTAGCGTTTGAGCCGGAAACACCTGGGGAAACGCTGATTGTAATTGCAAAATTTTTTGTTTCAACCGGTAATCGTGACGTATTAATCCATAGAGAAATCAGAGACAGGATTCAACAGGAAGCAAGAAGAATTGGTGAAACAGCAGTACGAGTAGAAATTGCTCCTTCTGTGCTGGAATCAGATCAACAGAAGGAAGCAAAAACTTTAGGAGAGCAATACAACGCAAGCTTAGTAGTTTGGGGGGATGATACTGGCGTAAGAGTTACAGTAAACTTTCTACAGTTGCATAATCTTGATTTTGAGGCTGCGAATGCCAGGATCAGCGAAACAAAACGTACACAAATTGCTAACCCAAGCGAATATAATCAATTTATTGTAGATGATCTTCCGAAGCGGTTAACTTTTCTCTCACTTTTTGCTATTGGGCATAAATACTATATTAATGAGGATTATCTTCGTGCTATAACTCTCATTGAAGAAGCAATTGCTACTTTGGGTAATAAAGTAAAGCTAGAAGGTCTAGGTGAAGCCTATTTCCGATTGGGATGGCTCAATCAGCATCTCGCCGACGAAGAGAAGGCTATTACTAACTATAACAAAGCCATTGCGCTCAAGCCCGATTATCACAAAACCTACAATAATCGGGGTAACGCCTATTATTTCCAGGGTAGGATAGACGACGCTATTGTTGATTACAATAAAGCTATCGAGCTTAAGTCCGATGAGGCCATTGCCTACAACAACCGGGGCAGCGCCTATTATGCCCAGGGTAGGATAGATGATGCCATCGCCGATTATAATCAAGCAATCTACCTCAAACCTAACTTTGTTGAGGCCTACAACAATCGAAGTAACGCCTACGCCGAGCAAGAGATATTCAAAGGAATTATGTTTAAGAAAGGTTTCTACATAGAGAGACCTGAGCTTATAAAGGTTGGGGTTATTGCCTTTTTTAGTAGTCCCGAGGTAGAAGACATTCGTGAGCTCGCGATAAAAATATCGCTACTTAATACTATTCCTGATACAATTGAATTTACAGGTACTAGTGAATCCGTAGATCCACATGATTTATCTGACGACATAGTAAAACCGGCAGAATACGCGCACCGTAAATCCAAGATTGGTGATAATCTGCTCAGTATCACTGAAGTAACGTTAGCAAGAAGGCGTAATGCTATTTGCATTTTTCTGACTGTTGGGAGTAACCCTAATGGTGAAAAGTGTTTCACATATATTACGATTAGATTTGAAAACATCAATCATCTTGTAAAAATGATTCAAGAAGGCAGGATTAATCGTTCAATAATGAACAGTGTTGTACATTATGGTCTGGGCACTCCAAGTCAAAAGGACATGGAAAGTATGTTCGATAACTATTTATTTACCAGCCATAAAACTACTGTCAAATATCTTACGCAAGAGGTAAGTTACTAGACGAAATAATCCTTAACATAATTATGAAGATTTCGCTACCCTGGACGGGCAACAATTAAACCCATCTCCATTGTACTTACAAACAAAAACGGTGTCATCGCAAAAGTTGTGTAAATCTCAAATTGCTCTCTGGGTAATTTAAGATTTACGCGAAATTCGTTATATGACCTAAATCCCTCGATCCTTTATTCATTAGAACCTATTAACCAAATCACCACAACATATATACATCACACCTGCTTTAATCCCCATTTACTAAATACCTAGCTTTTCTGTCAAGAGCGCAATTTTATTTCCTCGCCACCGCTAATCCATGAGCAATCACGACTTGATGGCGCAGCAAGCAACTAACGTTGTGGAGCATAGCTCCGCAATGTATAGTTGCGCACTCCTTCTCTTGGGGCGCCCCTTCTTACTATGGAATTAACCTTATGCCAACAGGCGCAACTTTATTTGCTGCGATAACGTAATGTTTTTACTAAAGATAAGTGAACGGCTTTAGAAGCAGCCAGCACCCGAAAATCAGAAAAAAACTTGGCGCGTAGCGCCGCAAATTTCTGGCTTCTGGTTTCTGACTTCTGATTCCAGGTTTCTGTTTTCGAGGAAAAATGCCTAACCCCCATTTCGATGTTAAGGTGATTTCACGCGGTAGCGGTCAATCTGTAGTTGCTGCCGCGGCCTATCGCTCAGGCGAAACACTCTATGACAGCCGGAGTGGAAAAACCATCGACGACTATTCCCGGCGGGAGGATGTCCTCCACGCCGAGATCATGACGCCGGCAGGCGCGCCAGCCTGGGCAAGCAACCGAGGGATTTTATGGAACCAGGTAGAAGCTGAAAAAAGAAAAGATGCACAGCTAGCCCGGAGCATTATCGCTGCATTGCCCCGCGAACTGGATAAAGAACAGAACATTGCCCTGGTGCGTGACTATATCCAGGCAAACTTTATCGCCAAGGGGATGATTGCAGATTTCGCTATTCACGAATCAAGCGCTGGTGATGGGAGCAAAAACCCCCATGCCCATATCCTGCTCACACTGCGCCCGCTTGAGGGCGACAGCTTCGGGAAGAAAAACCGCGAGTGGAACCAGAAAAACACCCTGAACGGCTGGCGGGATGCCTGGGAGATGCAGACCAACCAGCATCTGGCAAGGGCAGGCCGCACCGAGCGGGTCAGCCTTAAATCATATAAGACACAAGGAGTTAACAAGCAGCCGCAGATTCATTTAGGCCCGTTTGCCGATGGCTTGGAAAGAAAGGGGGTTGAAAGCCGCAGAGGCGACCGTAACCGCAGAATCCGCCACGAAAACGTACTGGTTGAAATTCTGACGCCGGTTGATGAAGCAGAGTTTGAAATAGAGGAAGGAAGTTCAGGCGACAGCTTGGAAACCAGCCACCGGCAACCGGAAAAAGGCCAAATGCGGCAGGCCGCAGCCTTCCTGAACGCTGATCCCACCGTGCGGTTGGAAGCGATGACGCTGGAACTGAAAGACGACCAGGAAGAATTCACCGAGGCCAAAAGCGGTGCAAATAGTAAAGAAGTCAGCTTGAACGCCTTTAAAAACGAGGACAGTGATCCAGCGAAGCTGGCAGCGGCAAGTTTAGCAGCATCAGGCGCAATCCATGAGGCCGCCGTGCGTGAATACTTGGAATCGCCCGGCTTCCAAAGGTTCAGGGAGCAAATGCCGGAAAAAATCAGGCTGGCGGAATATGCCAGGCTCACCGCTGAAAAATTTAAAGCCTTTGTCAACCGCCAGTTGGTGAACCTTAGACAAGAAACCGAGCGGAGCAAACCACAAGAACGGAGGGATGACCTTGAGCGATAACCAGACGCAAGCGGAGAATGTTGTCAATATCCTTGAGCAGTACAGGGTAAGAGCCAAACCTGCCGGGTTACCTGCATCAGATGCCCCAACCGGGCGGGTGTACCGCGCTTATGGCGTAGATGCACCACAAAAAAGGCCAACCCTGATCGCCATCCATTATGATAGCGAACGGGAAACCCTCGTCCAGAAAAGCAATATCAGCCGTATGGTCTTTACCGGCCACCAGCACCTTTCTATGATCTTTGCCGATTGCGTCATTACGCTGCAAGGACGGCACTTAAAACGGCTCGCTGAATTATTCCAGGATGAAAAGATTCTCTCACTCCACTGCTTCGACCCTAAAATCCATGACATGCCCGCAGATGATGAAATTATCATCACCAGCATCGAGGAAAGGGCTTTGGGCGGATGGCAGATGAAAAAAGAAAAAACGGGCTGATGGCGACTTTCATTACTCGCTGGGGAGGATTGCTTATGAAAAGAAAAAAGGAAAGTGCGCCTGCGGTGTTGGTGAGCGAAATTGGGTTAAAGGGGATATAAGCAAACCCTGAAAAGCGATGTTAAGACTTTTTTTCGTTACAGGGTGTTTTGCGCTTGGGGCTACAACACCCCACAAGTACTGTACAACGCTTCCCTATGGACTTCCTATGCGCCCGCAATGGATGTTTTTAGGTAGGGTCAGAAAAAGATATTTTCCACCATCACCCTATCGGTGAATGTGCCAGCATGAAGCATAAGCAAAAAGGCAAGGCGTATGCCCTGCCTTTTCGTTAGCGATCCATTCCGAAGCGGTTATCCTGCTCTGCTGGGGGTGGCAGTAGTTGCGTGTGGCCGCCGCCCGTCATGCCCCACGGCGGTTGGGCAGGTGGCTCCGGCAATTGCCGCCACTGCCCTTCGATCAGGTTAGGTTGCCGTGGCTGCCGCATAGGGAGCGATGGGAGATCCTCCCAGCCTGGCGGTACGCCGGTACGGCCACCGCCCCAAGCGCGATGGCTAATGCCTGCTTCCCCGAAGATCCGGATCGCCAGCGGTACGCCCACGATCAGCGCCAGCAGGACGCATACCACTAGCGCACCGCCGCCACATACTACGGTTAGGCCAGTCACTAGCCCTTGTGTGGTGGCATCCGTCCAGGTATCACTGATGCGGTACGCCAGTACGCCAATCCCACCAAACAGCGCTAGCGCTGGAATTGCTAGGATCAACACCAGTAGCTTCTTCATGTCAGCACCTCCGCCAGCGCTTCATCCAGCCAACGCTTTGTCTTAGGGGTTTTACCTTCGGCATTTACCACACCGCCCCAAACCCGGCGTAGCACCTCGTTCTTGCTGCCCGTTTCTTCATATAGCCGCCGCAGGTAAGCTCTTGCTTCTGCATCTGGCTCCTGGTCTGGCAGTTTTTCCGTACCAGTACGCTCAAAAGCGGGGGTAATTGTCGCTAAATCGTTGTCTGCCCCCTGCTTTTTCTGTACCGGTACGGCGCTCCCACCACTGGTGGGGAGCAGTACACTGCTGGCGGGCATCCCGCTGACTGGCGCTATACCAGGACGCTGGTTCTGCCAAGGCCGCCATTCTTCCGCATCCTGGCGCAGCGTGGCAAGGTGCGCATCCTGGATGTGGCCGACGGCGATCCGCTGCGTACCGCCATCCGTCACCAGCAAAGCGTCACCTGGGTAACGTCCCAGCCGTTCCGCCCCACTGTCACCCCTACCGGTGAACAAAGCGGCGTCTTGCGCATCCGCTGTACCGAATACCAGGCGGGTGGGAATGTTGCCTGTCACCAGGCTTCCCCCTGCGCCCTTTTCACCCAAACGCTGCGTACCGATAACCAGATGAATCCCGGCGCCACGGCCAAGGCTTGCGAGCTGCGTCAGTGGTTCATTCACATCGGCAACGCCCAACAGGTTCAAAAGGTCATCCAGGAACACAAACAGGTGTGGTGTTTCTATCCCGTTCCTGGTGCGACTCATCATCACTTCTACCAGGTAACGGATCATCTGCTCCGCTTCCTTTGGTTGCGTAATGACGGCAAAAGTATGGGCAAGGCCGCTGAATGCCTGCCAGTCTTTTGGCTTGAAAGTAGAGACGATAAATCGCGCATGGCGGGTATTGTTCTGGCGGGCAAGGTGATAGGCGATCAGCCTTGCCGCTGTCGTCTTACCCCGATTGGTTGGCCCTACCAGAAGTAAATGGGGATTGGTGATGAGATCAATACCGGCGACGCTCTGGCGGCTGGTCATGCCGAGTGGCACGGCGAGGCCCTGGCCAGCGATACGGCAACCATCCACCAAGACTGGCGCAGGGCTTGGCGTTTCTACCATTATCACTCCGCGATCCATATAGACCCGGACTGGGCTTTCGGAGATGGCCGCCTCTAATGCGCCGGCAAGCCCCAACGCCTTGTTGATGTTCTTCTGCGTTGCCTCGTATAGCCTAAGCCCGAAGGTAAGCGTGTGTGGCCCTTGGACGCTGCCAGAGAGATGAACATAAAGGCCGTTAGCTACAAATGCGCCGGCGATGGCTTTTTCGGTTAGAAGGATGTGCTGTTTAATGTCCATGCGAGGTTCCTTTCAGGAACTAGGAACCAGAAATCTGAAAACTGAAGCCTGAAAAGCTGAGACGCTACGCGCCGATTCAATATTTCTGACTTCTGGTTTCCGGTTTCTGGCTTCAGAAGGCCAATTCCCGCATATCGGCAAGGGTGAATTCAAACGAAGCCTGCCAGCGTTCTATGAAACATTCAGGCGTGCCGGGATGCACCAGAAAGCATGGCTTCACCTGCCAGTAAGGGTTAAGGCACTGCTGCCCGTAAGCCCATACGCCCAAACGTCCCAGCCAGGCTTTAGCCGCTGCCACGTCGCCATGAAACCGCCTGACTACCAGGGCTGCCCACCCTACCCGCGCCCAGGCATTGCCGCAAATAAAGCGACCCTTGCTATCCCGTTGCTGCTGACCGCAATCTTCAGCGGTTAGGGCTGCTATCATGGCTACCCCTAAAAGTGAGGGAGACAGACGGCGGCTATCTACGCCACCCAAAAGGATCACTCCCGTTTGCAGATCGACCATTGCACCGTCATCTTCGAGGGCAATGATAGCTTCCGGTGGGTAAGGCAGTTTGATGCCTTCCTCAGCGGCTAGATCAAGAAGTTCCTGTATGCGATTGTTCACTGCTGCACCTCCCAAGGTGTGCGAAACGGGAGGGCACAAAACAAAAACGCCCTCCTAACGGTGAAGGATACTTCCCGCTGGAGGGCATGAGGCTGTAAAATAGTACAGCCTTGCCCGCTGTGCTGCTTGAACGTACCAGCGGGTTTAGGCTTGCCGTAGGCCAGTGTAATGGACTGGCCTACGGCTCTATATGTAGACAAATAAAAACGGCATGGATAAAAAGTAACCCATGCCGTTTAGTTTATCGCAGTACAGATAAGCTTGTCAAAAATGCTTATCGCCGCGCAAATAAGCTTCAGTCCTGCTTCTGGTACTTAGTAGGATCAAATTTCTTCGTTCCCGCTTCTTCCATTGTTTTTTCGTATGCTTTCAAGCTATCCAGGTCGATAAGCCAGATTGCCCCATGCTTTTCGCCCTTAATAAAACCCTTCCTCGCCAAATAACGAATGTGGTTGCGATCATAGCTTGATTCTTTTACTGCCTGGTCTACCAGTACAAGGTTGGCCACGGCCTAACCTCTCTCTTTTAGCATGTGTATTAACCAAACATTTTATCTGTATAGTTTATCATATTTTGAAAGAAGCAGCCTTGCTGGGGAATAAGGATATTTATATACGCAACAAGAAGATTTGTATCTGAGGATGGTAAAACTTTTAATTATTGGTGGAACCTCTAGGCTTACCATCGCGGACATCAAGCCAAGCTTTATCATAAAAAGCAGTATTTTTCATGTTCAATCTCAAGGAGGTATATAACTGCAAACAGAAAAGTAATATACTGGTTATTAAACCAACTAGGATAATTTGATTAGATGTTATAACGAACTGCGTAGAAAAAATAATAAAGTGATACGACTTATACTCTTGCAGAAAGAAGTACTGTGCAAAGTAAAAATTCCCAAATATAAGCATAGCGTAGATCCAAACCTGATGCATAATTAAATCTCCGCCACGGTTCTTGTTATCTTGAAATTTTTGTAGCCTGGTCTCCCACTTAATATGTTCTATTTTCGATTCAATGAAAATTTTATTGTAGGAAGCTGCGACTAATGTACCTTTTAGCCTCTCAGTGTTCTGGTAAAGACCTAAAAAAGCAATAACTTCCATACCAAGAAATAATAACCATCTATGAGGAATATTTGTATCCTTTGCGAAAGCAATAGGAAGTAGTACACCTGATAAAACCAAAATTGCCCCAATTATCTGTAGGGTAAGAGTATCATTATGGATAATTTCCTGACGGAGTTGCTCATATTCAAATCGCAGATCAGCTTTCTGAGAGTCAGATAGAGGCATGTAAGTTCCAACAACAGAGGCAGGGTCTGGAATAATAGTAATATTCGATGGTAAAACTTTTTTTTCTTTTTGTGGAACTGTTTTCGTAAGTGATCTTTTCTGGCTCACTGTATCCCCGCTTTCTAGCTGGATTGAACATACTCAGAATGTTAAACTACTTCTAATTTCTATTCCTGACAACAATCACTCTTTCATCTGATATTTTACAGAACTAGCAATGAGCAACTGATACCACCCTATGGGCTTACTGCCTGCTTTTGTCTTTTTGCTTTCTCTGCTTTCAAAAAGTCGTTGAAGTCTTTATAACCGTGCTCAGCATAGAGATTTGATTTGTCCTCGATATAAACTCCTGGCAGGTTCTCCTGTAGGTAATCCATCAGCTTCCTGCCTGCCTCATCGTTATCGGGGTAGGCTTCAACTGATCCGGCGCCGAGTTCTTTAATCACTCTCACCGCTTCCTGCTTCATTTCCACCGAGTTTAGCACGATCACGGTAGAGTGCGGTTTCATACCATGCCAGATAAGGGCAGACAGGAAATCCATAAACCCTTCAAAGACGATTACGGTTCCGCCCTCCTCCATCCTGTCACGGTGTAGCGTAGTAATGGCTTTCCGGCCATAAACGCCCTGGTAGTAGGGATTCCTCAGTTCCCAATCACCGAGGTCATTCGGAAAGACCAGGGCAAAATATGGTTTACCGTTACGGGTGTAGTGCATTTCCTTCACATAGGGCTTCGCGACCCAGAAATCTATGCCACGCCCATACAGGTAGCCTTTAAGGGTGCTATTCTCTAAATCCTTTATCTGCACATCATTGAATGTGGTATGGGCTTCTATGGCTTTTGCGAGTTTTCTCGCCGGTTCCGGTACTACAGCTTGCTCCGATACACTATCTTGCTTATCGGCCTGTTGTCCTTGCTGCTGCGGCGCAGCTTGTTTTGCAAGCAGTTCAAGCTGTTGGTCTGATTTTGTGTATGATGTCCTGGGTTTTCTATAGGTGGCCTGGTGTTTCTTTTGGTCCCCATACAACGTTTCAAGCAACCTAAGTGCATCCTCAACTTTTGAAAACTTTCGGTACATCATAATTAGATCGATAACATCCCCGCCCATGTCGCCAAAATCTTTCCAGACCCATCTTCGCTCACCGGTTTGATAATCCCGCACCTCGGTGATATGAAAAGACGCAGTTTTTTCCTGCCGTAAAGGGCTGATATACCAACGGCTACCATGAGCATCTTCGTGGTCAAACTCTGCATGCAGATATGTCTCCACTATGTCCCGCAGTGATAACAGGTTAGCCTGTTTGATATTCATCGCGCACGTCTCTTTTTCTTTTCATAAACAGCGGTTGCTATCATTGCTGCTATGCTATTATTAGCCCTTTTTCTTGTATTTTTAGGTGGTAGGTAAGCCTAAAAATAGCAGCGAATAGCAGCAGATATTCGTAATAATAGCAATCATAGCAATAGCAGCTATAATAGCGAATAGCAGCAATAGCAGCAATGATAGCAACAGAAAAGGATTTACTTCCAGTTTTTTACCGGTAAGTCCTCAACCGCTGGCCGGTATCTTTTACCCCTGCCGCTATTTTCTTCAGTGATAGCACCTACTTCAATAAGTTTCTCCAAGCATGGTGTAAGTTGGCTTTTGTTCAAATGGCTAAAAGCCTGGATCATGCTTATTGTGGCTCCTTCACCTTGGTTCTCCTGATTTTTGCGCTTGATTACCACGAACACCTTTTGCAACTTGCCACCTGTTACTTGGTGAGCACCTTTTTCGGCAAGGATGCGGTAAACATAGGATTTGTAGCTATCAGCCAGGTCTATTGCAATTTGCATTGTATCTGGGGTAATCTTTCCCCACTGGCCATTAAGGGCGGTGAGGATGATTGAGAATTTAAGTGCGTAGGCACTGTAACGGGTGACTACGGCGGATACAATGTCGTCATCGTAGAAGTAAGCGTCTTTCACATGGTATTTTTGCCATTTGTTCCAAATGTCCAAAGCCTCCCCTTCAAAAATGAAGTTGGTTGGGGAATACCTGGAAATGGCTTGTAAGGGGGCAATCAGTTCAGCTATCTGGTTGTCATGCTTTGGGCTATAGAGGTCAGGGGTTGCATCAAAATCCGGCTCTCCGTGCGGTAGGACAAAAAGCCAGCGCACAAGGAAACCGTCTATCCAGTCGGTTTGGGTGGTTCCTTCATAGAACCTTGCTGGGGTAGTGGCGCCCAGGATGTTGAGATAAGGCTTATCTACTTTGATGGTTTCGTTGCTGAGTGCCCTACTGTAGGGATAGCAGTCGTAAAGGGCGGTGATGTCGGGCTTTAGGTTCCTAAGGTACTTCATGTTGTTGGAATCAAAGAGTGTACCGATTTCATCCCGTAGCACCACGCCGGCACTCTGGCGGTTTAATTGCGCAAGCAGGCCCTCGCTAGTCATGAGTTCGCTTAGGAGCAAGTGTTCCAAGTTGGCGCGGTTTAACAGCTTCCTGATCTGGTTGATAGTGGATGATTTGTGATAGACGCTGGAACGTGCAATGATGCAGGCATAGACATTGGGGTAAATGTCGCCGAAGCTCATACATACCCTTGCTTTGCGTTGCAAAACCGAGGCAGCTATCACGATGGCGGCAAGGCGGTTGAACTCTGCTGGTGAACCAGTCAAGGCGGTCATGACGTGCGTGTAATCGTCGATCCAGCCAAGTTTGAGGCTATCGGCCTTGCCGGTATCGAGGGGGTTTAAATCTTCACTTTCAGATGAGGCGTGATTACCATTTACTGGTGGTTCGGGTCGTTTGGGAATCTCCTGGACAAAGGGTATAATACCCCTACCCTGAATATCATCAGGCATGGATTGCTGTCCTTTCCATTTCTTGATCTTCGGAGGCTATCCGTGCAATTTCCTGGCTCACTGCCGCAAACAGTGGGCCAGTTGCTTTTATAAACAACTGCTGTAATGTAGACAAACCCGTAAAACCGTTTTTAAGGCGGTTTTCTTTCGCTTACAGAGCGATTTGTAACTTTGAGACTCTCTTCCCCAGCTAAAAGCCTACAATGCTTTTCTATGGGCATTATATGCTTCTTCAGTAGGTGTTTTTTCTGATAATGTGATCAACCTGCTTCTACTGGTAATGCCAGATCAGTTCTTTTGCGATAAGGAACAATTGATTCCAACTTTTGGCCAATCTCCTGCTGCGCTACATCAAGTTCATAAGCCTTTTGCAGGTTAAGCCAGAAATCAGCACCGGTATCAAAGAACTTACCAAGTCTGAGGGCAGTATCGGCAGTAATATTTCGCTGCTTTTTGAGGATTTGGTAAATACGGTTCTCTGGTACTCCTATGCTGTGTGCCAGGGTGGTACCACTTATACCGATCTCCGCCAGTTCGTCGGCCAGAATTTCTCCGGGGTGTATAGGGTCTTTCCAGTCGCTCATAAGCCTGCCTCTCTCTAGTGATAATCTACTATTTCCACATCGTAGGGAGCGTCATCCCATTTGAAACAGATCCGCCATTGCTGGTTTATTCGGATACTATACTCTCCCTGCCTGTCACCTTTCAGGGCTTCTAGGCGGTTACTAGGTAATGCAGACAAAGTTTGTAGGTTGCTGGCACTATCCAAAATTCTGAGTCGTTTCAGAGCTTGGCGCTCTATGCCTGAAAACCTCCGTACAGTTTCACGACTGTAAAGTCTTTCTGTATCCCTGTTGCGGAAGTTTTTGATCATGGCCAGACAATACCACACAGTACGTCAAACGTCAAATGTAAGTTGTAAGTATGTATAAACTGCTATGCTCGGTATATAGTGAACTTCCAAGCCTCTTTTTTCTTTTCATTGGTAAATTAATCTTCAAATAACCTGTGAGCGAAGCGAACTCAATATTTGCTTTTAGTGTACACTCTGTATTGGCGTTTGTCGTTTCCTAAGCAAGCAATTTTAGGGGAAAATGTTGCTTAACGGAGGAACTTTGTGAACCAAAAACGTTTTTGCTGTTACTGAACGCTAGTATGACATTGGGCTACAGTGTTTTTCAATATTGTTTACGATATGGCTATTGGTTGGTCAATCTTTCAAAAGAGCTTGTGAGCGAAGCGAACGCAATTTGTATCCCTTTTGTGGATAAAGATATTCGTATTCCTTTGGTTCTTTCAGGAGGACTTACCCACCCCCGCCATCGCTAGCGTTAATTGGTTCGCGCTCGACGGGCGTGGATAAGTCCTTTTTATATATAAGAAGAGAAAAGGTAGTAAGCTATTGAAAACACAAGAAGTGCATTCCGCATTTCGCGGACAACATTCCGCATTTCGCGGCGAAAATTCCGCGTTTTTACTTGTAAATTGCGGAATTTTCGTTCAAGTTCGCGGAACTAGATTCCCAATTTGATGTGTAAGAATGCAAACTATAGTCCCAAAAGACCCCAGTGTATTAGCGGAAAAAAGAGGATTCCCAATTTATACTTCTAACCCTAGCATACCTTCCCCTGATGAAATTAAAAAACCTAAACGTGCGCGGCTTGGTGATGATCTGAGAGGATTGGTTGTTGATAATGGCAACGGCGAGATACTTGGGCATGGCGGAGCTATGGTGTATGAGTGGGAAGAAGTTGATAAAGAGCGATTTGTAAAATTATACTTAGCCGGATTAAAACAGGCGGCTGGACTGTCGAAGGCGGGGCTTGCTGTATTTGAGCTTGTCTATAAGCAGCTACAAGGTAGGCCAGGGCAGGATACAATAGCACTTTCAATCCTCACATCAGGTATGAAAAAAACTGCTTATTATAATGGCCTTCGTGAGCTATTAGAGAAAGAGTTTTTGTATCGTAGCCCTTATGATGGAACTTTCTTCGTAAATATAAGATTTATGTTTAATGGTGACCGGTTAGCTTTTGTCAGAGGTTACAAACTCAAAAAGAACGACCAACAGCAGGAGCTACCGCTTGAACTGCCAATTATCCCTACCCTACCTCTGCCGCTATCTGACGTTAAATAACGAAATAACGATTTCGTTATTTCGTTATTGTCCTTTCTGTTGTTTCACTAACTCGAACCCTTCAAACAACAGTTCTAACATGGTCATTTCGTGGCTAGCTGCGTACAGCTTATACTCGCGATGAAATTCAGCAGGAACTTTGAAGTTCAGTGGTGTTAATCTAGTTGGCTCAGTCTTGTCCAGATTTCCAACGGTCTTGTTCATAGGTGGTGGCGCACCTTTCCCAGATTTTTTTGTAGGCGGTGGGATATTTGCCATTATGCGGCCTTTCCTTTCACTGTTTGAATTTTGGTAACATGGTCAACGATGCTTTGTGCTAACGCGTCAGCACGTCCTTTGAGTGAAGCAAAACGGGTTTCAGTTAATGCTCTCCCTTCATCACTGGCACGCCTGTATGCAGTTTTTTCAGGTAACGCTCCGTCAAGAACATTATATCCGGCCTGACTGATGTAATCTCGCGCCTCTGCAATTTCAGCTTCGCTGTCCCCTACTCTGCATAGTGCAAAAGTTACCTTATCGCGTGCAATACCCTTTTTAACAATTTCATGGGCTAGCAAAATTTGAGGTTCCATATCGTCCAGGGCTAGGCCGGTTGGTAGAACTACTAGATCGCAAGCGGCTGCAATTTTAAGGGTTCCGGCTGTTGAGTGTGGGGGGCCATCTAGTATCATCATGTCATAATGTGATGTGTGTTTTAGTGCCTGCTCAACAGTACCGAAACGTTCGACTGCTATAACTGGCTCTATACCGTTTTGTAGCCTTCTGGCCTGCCAGTTAAAACTTGTCCCTTGGGAAACGTCCAGGTCGGCAATCTTTACATTCCAATCAGCGTTTACATATTCACGTGCAACCAGACGGGATACTGTGCTTTTGCCTACCCCGCCTTTTTGTGACACTACACCTATAAGAATCGTCATGTTCTCCCCTCTCATTGCTAACATTATAACGAAATGTAGAAATAACGCAATAACGATATAGTGAATTATACCTTTCGTTAAATAACGATTTCGTTATTTCTATATTTCGTTATGAGAAGTAATGACATCATATCATTATATCTATCTTTGGTAGGCTAAGTTTCTAATATAGAAATAACGTAATAACGATATAACGAATTATATATTTCGTTAAATAACGAAATCGTTATTTTTGTATTTCGTTAATAGATTTACCATATAGATGTAGTAGGGCGCTTGTTGGTTGACAAGCATTATATGAAGCACTAAGATATTGATAATCCTTTTGTTTGTGTGCGGCTTTGCCGCTATCGGGGGAACACAAACGGAAGGATTTTTTATTCCCTTGCTTCTTCCTCTTCCTCGACCCACTTGAATGTGCTGTATCCCCGGTCCGCGCATTTCTGCCGTAACTTTTGTTACATCATCATATTTGTTGCTGGCTGTTATGCCGCAGTTGGCGAGCTGCACCGTACACTTGTCAGAAACAAAGCGGCGGCTGCAATTCTATTTGCTTTTGCCTACCAAGGGATTAGCATATAAAAGGTATGTGTGCTATTTCGTTGCTCAGGCTGCGATGCTTTGATTATTTTCAAGACTGCTCCTGCCGCCTGGCAGATAACGGTAGAGGGTAGGAACGGAGACGTTGAGGCGGGCGGCTACTTCCTCTACCGAGATTGAAGCATCAGCTAGCAGGGCTTTTGCGGCGGTAATATCCTTATCCTTTAGGGTACGAGGTCTGCCGCCTACACGTCCTCGATCTCTGGCTGCTTTCAATCCTGCGGTGGTGCGTTCGCGGATAATTGCCCGTTCAAACTCTGCCAGCGCCCCGAAGATATGAAATACCAGGCGCCCGCCGGCGGTGGCTGTGTCAATCTGCTCAGTCAGGGAAAGGAGGCCAATTTTACGCCGTTCGAGTTCTTCCACGGTTTCGATAAGCTGGCGCATCGAGCGGGCGAGACGGTCAAGTTTCCACACCACAAGGCTATCTCCCTCACGTAGATAATCGAGGGCGGCGATAAGCTGGGGACGGTCACGCTGCGCACCGCTGGCCTTCTCGGTGAAAATCCGTTCACAACCAGCTTGTTTGAGGGCGTCGGTTTGCAGTTGAGGTGTTTGATCCAAGGTAGAAACACGGGCATAACCGATTAGCATGGCATTCTCCTTCTCATAACTCAGAAATAAGCTACAGTTATAAGAAGGATATTACAAGAAATAGTTTTGAGAAGTCAAATTGATGATTATGCGAATCAGAAGGGTAGAGATGAGTTAGTTCTTGAAAACGGTCGTTTTTAAGAACATATATCGATTCAGTTCCGTTAAAAACTTCCACGCCATTTAGATGAACACCTCGATAACTGACACTACAAGTACGGCGAGAGCCACATCAATACAATCCAACGACAATGCGGGGAACCAATAGCAAGACTGTGATTGCAGCAAAGTCCAGTAGGTCGTGAGTAAAGACACCACTGATGAATAATTTTAGTCTTTCAACCGACCAGGCTCCTGCAAACTGTAACCTAAGGGGTTCTTCCACTAGCTTGCCGCCATGCATCATCAAGTGAAGGTCCCATAATGCGCCATAGCCACTGAGGTAATAAAGGCGATGCAGAGCGTGCCAATTGATATTCGTACCACTGTTTCAGGGCATCCCCTTCTGTCACACGGCTATGCAGTAGGTACTCACAAACGATCTCCGTCTTTTGGCAACGCTGATACATTTTGAAATATGACCATGCGAGTTTTAACATGCTGAGCGACACAATAAGTAGCAACCACGCGGTTACAATCTTCACAACTTGATCTATTAATGTGGGATTGCTAATCTCACGCAAGGCCACCAATAGAACAACTATGGACAAAACTATTAATCCCACGATTACAATAATGCATATTAAAGCCATTGTACCAGCTTGACGTCTGGTGTACCAAGCTGACTGAAGTAGATTCTCTATAGCTTTGCGAGGCCCTTCAATATGAGTGCTAGCGAAGTATGAATCGGGTATTTGTTCCCCAGTAAATTGCTTTCGGACAGTGCGAGAAATATTAATCACAATATCTCGCTTATCCGTTTCAGAGATTGGACGACCAAAGGAGTAGCACAAATCTAATGTTCGTAATAGTGCTTCTGCTCGGCTTTTTATTCCATCTGATTGTAACTGTAATCCTTCCGACAGAACCGCTAGAACAAGAAGAATCTGCGGCAAATATATAGGAGGTGCGGGAAGAAATACTGCCCACACACCCAAACCGAAGACAACCAGCTTTATACTAATAGCGGCACCCCAGAAGCGTTTAGCAGATGCAAACTGTGCTTGGTTGATTGAACGTAAATCAATCATTATAATCAAACTTAACCGTATTGAGGAAAGAAGGGACCAAAGACTTCTCTCCAAAGATTGATAGATAACTCGTAGTTCTTGGCGTTTTCTGCTGCTCTTGCTTCGACTGCTTTAGCTGTGTCAGCATTTGCACGAAATGAAATTGCTAATCTGGCATCCAACGCTAGAGTGTTAATATCACCCTGGATTTGTTTTGGATCTTGAACTGACCCAAGAACAGCAGTGGCGAGATAAGTAAGAACCCGGCCTACTTCGAGATCCACGAATGAGGAGGCTTTATCAGTTCTATTTGCATAGTAATTAAGAATTAGAGATTCGAGAAGATAGGACGGCATAGTTGGCATAGTTGGCCGTCGATTCCAATATTTTATAGACCGTATAATATTCAGGACATTGCCGTCATGAAGTTGGTTTACAGTGGTCGTGCGCTCTTGGTCAATACGTGGATCTGTTTTCATCCAATGACCATTTCCATCCGGAATTATATAATATGTACGGCCATCAAACTCTGGCGCCGTAAAGAATCCAGGAACTATATCGAAACACCAAGTATAAGAGGTTAAGTTTAGGACAGCAGCAACCCCATTACGTTTGATTTCTGACCTCTTATACTGGGAGATATCAGAGAGGTAATTTACAAATTTATTGATTACACGGCGTGAGTTAAGTAAGTTTGTACCATCATGACAAAGTTCCCTTAATGCGATACCAGATGGTACTGTTAGCCGAACAATACTTCCGTAATCTTGATAGGTCGTTCCCAATCCGCTAATACCCACGATCATGTCAAGATCATCGAGTTCTCGTATTTTCGTACGTCGTGCGAACGAGCCATAATGTATGTCGACATCAGGATATAAAACGGGAAAATCAGCATGATTGCCTGGAAGTGCCTGAATCTGGCTAAGGAGCCAATTTCGACTTGCGCGAGCTTGGGTTGTAACAGTTGAATCAAGATTCACGTACTCTGACAAAAACTCGTTAAATGCAGTAATTACTGTAGTTGCCATAGTTGCCATTCCCCTCCACCAAAGGAATGTTTAGTGAACGAAACTATAGACCTATACTATAACTCACCCAATATTTGCTGCATTATTCAAGTAAAATAACTCTCTAGTGCCGAATGCATAAATTCACCGCTTCACTGATATTTTGAGCATGGAGAGGGTATGGTTTTCCATTTCGGAGTATCCAAACGGTGAACCCTAAATAATTGTCTTTCTCAAACCTATCATTCCAGGTGCCTTGTGTAACAAGCCTTATCACCAGCTCGGGACCGGTTCCGATTTTGTCGATAAAAAACAGTTTACGACCCGCATCTTCAACAATGAGGTGATCACCTTTAGTGTCTATGGCTATCACCGCTTTTTCAACCCATACTATAAAATCTGGGTTGAAATTTTTCGTGCCTCCACTGGTAAGAAGTGGGATTTCAAAGACACCTCTGGAAGGGTTACGAAACCATACACGCTGAGTCTTATCAATTGCCTGGGCAAATTCCTTTTCAAACGAGTTGAGCCCACTGTAACACTCGTGTAATGCGAAGTTAAACCTTGTGCTGTCCGATGGGTCAACAAGTACTTCAGGAACGTCTATTGGGCTTGCATTACTATGAATAACATTTGAGTGTTGGATATAAGCGGCAACAACCTTCCTGGCTGCTTCCCTGATGTGTTCAGCAGCCAGGCTGTTATACTCAACCAATGCGTCTAACTTTATATCTTCAATATCGCACAGGTTGATTGCCTTAGCATAAGTTTTTGCGATTTCCCGCGTAAATATCCAGCGAGCAGTAACACGGTTACTATGCTCTACTTCTACCCATTCTTCTTGCTCTTTCCCATCATGGCCTATTGTTTGTAAAACCTGAATCCGTCCACCCTTTCCTACAGTATTAACCGGATCGTTCCTATAATCCTGGACTGATGCAAGAATTTTCTTAATTGGCTGAATTGCATGGCGGGAGTCTATCGATACCTCCGGCAGTTGCCGTGGTTTTTTGGGTGGCATGGTCAGCTTACTGGAAGTGCCGCTTCTGCCGGTATAGACTGTAAGGCTAATCTCCGGTGACTCTGCCGCAATTTTACTTCTAACTTCTTCCAGAACTTCCTCAAATACGCTCCTTTCATCAGTACGGATATAGAAATGAGCGGTGTTAAGTGCAGGAACAGGATAATGCTGGGCCTGGGGCTGTCGTAATACTCGACCTACTATTTGAGTAACTTGCTCCCTGGAACCCATATCCTTATCAATATAGGCAAAATAGCAGGCTGGATCGTCCCAGCCTTCCTGAAGGGTCAGATTAAAAATAATATGCTGAAAGTTGCCGGCAATGAAGTTATCATAGTCAGAATCGCCGCCTGCAAAAAGGACAAAACCAGGAGGCGGAGGAAACTTTGGATCGAATTTCAGGTTGCAGTAAACAGCAATTGTAGATGGATCAATCTTTTGGTTTTCGACCAGATGCCGCCAAATCAGAATAGGTCTGGCCTGGCGCTGCTCGAATGGTGTATGGAGGTTATCTGTGTTGCCTTTACCAGATACTACATTGGTGTTGCTTACATAGATTGCTTTTGGCTTGAAAGGCAGTTGCAATTGTTCAGCAGCATTTTCTAAATGCCTCATGTTGGCAAGTAATTCATCTATCGCAATTTCCATCGGGGCTATATAGCCGCCTAATAGAATCTGTTGCTTCACAAGGCCTGACTTTACCACATCGCTACTTTTAACGACAGTGGCAAAATCAGTATCCGTCCACTTTTTATCCTGCTGCAAGCGAGAAATAATATTAGTCAGTGCATCGGGAATCCGCATAGTGGCACTGGCGGCTATCAATGCATTCGGCTCTAGCTCTAAAAGCAGCTCAGTTTGTTGATTGGAAAGATTATGGCCTTCATCGTAAACGACAATGAAGGGACGGCGCCTTCCATCATCAGTCCGGCGTTTTTTCAGCATGTCCCATAGCGACATATCGGCTATGTCAAGAGCAAGCTGGTATATTCTACGGTCACCAGCCTGCTTATCGCGCTGATTGAACTTGCCAACTGTAGCCACCAAAAGCAGGCCGGATGAAGGGTTCTCTATATCTGACTGGTTGCAGTCCATAAGGGGCTTCACTGTGAAGCCGGAAATTAATTCAGTATATTTGCCAGAGGAAAGGTTCGTATAGGTTTGCCATACCACTACTTTACCTTTGGAGAGCCATAACACGATTGGCTCTATAGGTAAGTGGCTGCGAATTTGGGCAATGGCATCCGCAAGAATTAAGGTTTTGCCACTACCGGTAATGGAACTGAGGTTCTGATAAAAAGGAATCTCGCGAGTACGGGTTATGGCTAAAGGGTCTTGGGCGTAAGTTGTAAATCGTTCTGCTATTTCAGTGGAGGCTGCGATCTGGAAGGGGAAAAGCTCCATTATTCATCGCTTTCTTCATTAAATCTGTCGCTATTTTCATTCAGACCGAGATGCGCCAAAATCTTGTCGGGAATTTTGTAGAAGATTATATTCCTAGATTGGTAAATCTCATAACGGGCATAGACGTGGTAAGGTAGTTTTAAGCCTGCTTTTTTCCCTTCCTGAATGACAATAGCATAGGTTTCGGCATCCAGTTGACCAACAGTTTCACCACCATTCCATATGAGGAAATAGCCTTCATTCTGTTCATTGCGACCCACAAGATATTTATATCCTGGCTTCTCGATCCGTACCAGACCGGAGCCGCCGCGCTTGTCATTCTCCCAGTGAGAGGTAATCACGACATCTATCAATTCATCTTTTCGCATGGAAAGGACAGTTTTAGAGTCGATTTTCTTGGTGAGCATACGGAACTGAAAGCCGCCCCCAGTGGGTTCAGCAGTAACGGCATTCTCACTTGATGAGGGAGGACGCTCACCACTGATTACACGGCTTAAACGCAACTGAGTGAGGCTACGCGCATACTTGTCGCCTTTTTCAGGCGAACCT
>Ga0116193_1001203_pt1 | contig 22152 bp, 17 predicted proteins | sample AD_UKC115_MetaG_FD_89892 | JGI IMG/M metagenome (GOLD analysis project Ga0116193, IMG submission 89892) | Active sludge microbial communities of municipal wastewater-treating anaerobic digesters from Hong Kong - AD_UKC115_MetaG | ecosystem: Engineered > Bioreactor > Anaerobic > Digestate... | reverse complement strand
GACCGCGCGGCGGGGTGTGCACGCGGGGCGCGTGGGGCGCACGATCCGAGAACTCAGGTTCTTTTCAGGTTCCTCGTTCATTTGCCCGCGATCGCCGGACCGGAGGGCTATACATACCGCGTGGCCTTCGAAAACTATGTGGGTCGCGTCGGCGGCCTTGCCCTCGCGCTGGGAATCGGCGCGGCAGTTGCGACCGGTTGGAGCTGCCCCGCCTGGGCCGACTCCACCAGTGGTTCGGTCAACGCCTCGGCGTCGGACACCCAGAAGAACGACACGACGGATACCCCGCAGAAGGAAACCGCGGGCCAGGACAACGGCAAGGACAGCGACGGCGCGACAGCGTCCGATCCGGCCGAATCCACTGGCAGCGTGAGCGATCCGAAGGATGAGCCGGACGCCGCGGAGTCGGCCGACGCCGATGACCCGCCCGCCGCGGCAGGGTCCGATGCGCCGGAGGTGACCGAGCGTCACTCGGACGGGTCGGCTCGCAAGACCGTCGTCGCCAGCGATGACGACGCCGATAAGGGCGCGGCCACGGAGGTGGATGCCGACCCGCAGATCACGGTCGCCGACGAGCAGGATGTCGACGTCGAACCGTCGGCCGCACCCGCTGCGCCGAAGGTGGTCGAGGCCGCCGCGCTGGCCGCCGTCGATCTGGCTCCCGTCGCAACGGAACCGGAGGAAGAGCCCGCGACCATGGTGGCCGCGGTCAGCGAGCTAGCGCCTTCCGATGAGGGCTCCACATCGGATCCGGTCTCGCCGCTGCAGACCACGGCGGCCCTGACGGTACTCGCCGCCGTGACCACCGAGACGCAGCGCAAAGCGCTGGTCGACAGCGCGAATGACGTTGCCCCGCAGGTGACTTCGTCGGAACCCGATGACACGCCGAACGTTCTGCTGATCGGGGTGGACGGCACCAATCTGTCCAAGATCCTGGCCAACGCCGCGAACACGAATTTCTTCAGCCTGATGCAGACCGGCACCACCGCCGCGGCCAGCATCGTCGGGCACACCACGATCTCCAACCCGTCGTGGACCACCATCCTGACCGGTGTGTGGGGTGAGACCACCGGCGTGATCAACAACATCTACAACCCGGCCGTCTATGACGCGTGGCCGACGGTGTTCAACCAGCTCGAAGGGTTCAACCCGCTGATCCATACCACCGCCATCGCCGACTGGGATGTCCTTGCCGCCATCGCCGCGTCGGGATCGCTCCCGGCCGACAGCGTGCAGTACGTCAAGCAGGTCGAGGGTGACACCGACTGGTCGCTGACCGATGACGCAGTGGGTGCCGCCACGGTGAACGCGATCACCAACGCCGACTACTCGGTGCCGAACTTCATGTTCAGCTACTTCGTGGGCGTCGACGAGAACGGGCACATGCACGGCGGCGGCTCGCAGCAGTACGCCGACGCCATCACCAATGTCGATCAGAACCTCGCCGCGATCCTGGCGGCCATCGCCATGTCAGGTGAGCAGTGGACCATCATCGTGGTGACCGATCACGGACATCAGCAGTCGCAGGGCTTCGGCCACGGGTTCCAATCACCCAATGAGACATCGACTTTCGTGATCGCGAACGGCGGCCCGTTCGCCCAGGGCAACATCAACCTGCAGTACAGCATCGTCGACACCACGCCCACGATCGTCACGCTGTTCGGCGGGACGCCGGCGTCGTACTCCCAGGGCGTGTCGCTGACCACGCTGGGCGGCGCGGACGTGACGCCGATCAACGATGAGGATGGGCTGCGCGGCGCGCTGCAGGACATCATCGATATGAACGGCTATCCGAACATCGGCGATGACATCGCGCTGGGTGCGCGGACGCTGTTCGCGAGCATCCCGTACTTCGTCGTCCAGATCACCGACAGCATCACCTCGGCGCTGCAGGCGATCGTCGATCAGGACATCTTCCTGATCAGCCCGCTGGCCAGCCTGGCCATCCTGCCGATCCAGCTGCTCGGTGACGCTCTCTACATCCCGACGAACATCCTGGCGCAGATCGTTGCGGCGTTCACCGGGGTCAGCAACACCAGCATCTTCCCGTTGCTGCCGGCACCTCTGCCGCCGCTGGAAGGGCCGCCGTCGGGTCTGCAGGACACTGCGGATGCCCTCACCTGCGGTGAGGCCGGGGCCGGCTCCGACTACTGCGTGGTGGCCTGACCGCCATCCGTCATCGACTCAGCGTCCCCGGCGAGGCCTACTCGGGAATCGGCGCAGCCAGCGCTGACTCGATGCCAAGGACACGGGTTCAACTCGTCTTCATCGATCCGACGTAGTAGGTCTCGCGTCCGGTGGGGTAGCCACCACCGTCCGTCGCGATGTGGACATGGTCGAAATGGTTCGCGGTCTCGTTGCCGTAGTCGGCCGTCCAATACGGGGCACCGATCCCGGGATAGAGCCCGCGGCGCCAGATCACGTGCAACACCCCCCAGCGCTTGGCGTTGGCCAAGGCGTAGCCGGCGATCTGGTTGCCCAGATCGATTCCTTCCTGGGAATGGGGATTGGGGATCATCACGTCGATGGCCAGACCATTGGGATGCCACTTGAGGGGATCCTGCCGGTAGCCGTAGATGGTCTTGATGTCCGGGAACAGCGCGCTGATGGTCCGGGCGGCCCAGATGGTGTGGATCTGCAACCGATTCTCGTCGGCGACGCCGGCGGGTAGCTGCAACTCGAAGGTGTGCGGGTCCACCGGCGCGCTGGCCGCCAGGAGTTCGGCCTCCGTGGCGGTCGCCACGACAGGCACGCCGGGGGCGTCCTGGGCCGGGGCGGGGGAGGCGGCCGGCGGTGCTGCCGGGGCGGCGTTGGGATGCTGGGGCTCGCGACCCTGGGCGTACACCATCGCCGCGGAGATGACGAGCGATGCCGCGAGCGCCACTCCGCGGCGACCCCGGCTCTTCAGCGATTTGCCCACAATCAGCAACCGTAGCCCTGCAGACCCGCCCGCACCGCCACATCCCGCCTGCTGCTGCGATACTGGGTGCCGTCTGACCGAATCGAACGCGGGAGAGAACACACACATGAGCGCCGAGCAGCAGTCGACCATCATCTACACGCTCACCGACGAGGCCCCGCTGCTGGCGACCTACGCGTTCCTGCCCATCATCCGGACCTTCGCCGGACCGGCCGGTATCGACGTGAAGACCAGCGACATCTCCGTCGCGGCCCGCATCCTGGCCGAGTTCCCCGAGAAGCTGACCGATGAGCAGAAGGTGCCCGACAACCTCGGCGAGCTGGGCAAGCTGACCCAGGATCCGAGCACCAACATCATCAAGTTGCCCAACATCAGTGCGTCGGTGCCCCAACTCAAGGCCGCGGTCAAGGAACTGCGGGAGAAGGGCTACGACATTCCGGACTACCCGGAGGACCCGAAGAACGACGACGAGAAGGCGATCAAGGATCGCTACGCGAAAGTGCTTGGCAGCGCGGTCAATCCGGTGCTGCGGGAGGGTAACTCCGATCGGCGGGCGCCGAATGCGGTCAAGGAGTACGCCAAGAAACATCCGCACAGCATGGGCGAGTGGTCACAGGCCTCCCGTACGCACGTTGCCACGATGAAGACCGGCGACTTCTATCACGGCGAGAAGTCGCTGACGCTGGACAAGGCACGCAAGGTGAAGATGGTCCTCGAGACCGCGGACGGCAAGGAGTTGGTGCTCAAACCCGAGGTCAAGCTCGACGAGGGCGATGTCATCGACAGCATGTACATGAGCAAGACCGCGCTCTGCGACTTCTACGAGGAGCAGATCGAGGACGCCTACAAGACCGGCGTGATGTTCTCGCTGCACGTCAAGGCCACCATGATGAAGGTCAGTCACCCCATCGTGTTCGGCCACGCGGTGAAGATCTTCTACAAGGACGCCTTCGCCAAGCACGGCAAGCTGTTCGACGAACTCGGCGTCAACGTCAACAACGGCCTGTCCGATCTCTACGAGAAGATCGAGAGCCTGCCGGCCTCGCAGCGCGAAGAGATCATCGAGGACCTGCACAAGTGTCATGAGCACCGGCCGGAACTGGCGATGGTGGATTCGGCCAAGGGCATCTCCAACTTCCACTCGCCGTCGGATGTCATCGTCGATGCGTCGATGCCCGCGATGATCCGCCTCGGAGGCAAGATGTACGGCGCCGACGGGCGCACCAAGGACACCAAGGCCGTCAACCCGGAGTCCACGTTCTCCCGGATGTACCAGGAGGTCATCAACTTCTGTAAGACGCACGGCCAGTTCGACCCGACCACCATGGGCACGGTGCCGAACGTGGGGCTGATGGCGCAGAAGGCCGAGGAGTACGGCAGCCACGACAAGACCTTCGAGATCGCGGCCGACGGCGTCGCCAAGATCATCGACGCCGAATCGGGTGAGGTGCTACTGAGCCAGGAGGTCGAAGCGGGTGACATCTGGCGCATGCCCATCGTCAAGGACGCGCCCATCCGCGACTGGGTGAAGCTGGCCGTCAACCGGGCGCGGCTGTCCGGGATGCCGGTGGTGTTCTGGCTCGACGACGAGCGTCCGCACGAGAACGAGCTGCGCAAGAAGGTCAAGGCCTATCTGAAGGACCACGACACCGACGGCCTCGAGATCACGATCCTGCCGCAGGTGTGGGCCATGCGGTACACGCTCGAGCGGGTGATCCGCGGCCAGGACACCATCGCCGCGACGGGCAACATCCTGCGTGACTATCTCACCGACCTGTTCCCGATCCTGGAGTTGGGCACCAGCGCCAAGATGCTGTCGATCGTGCCGTTGATGGCCGGCGGCGGTCTCTATGAGACCGGCGCGGGCGGGTCGGCGCCCAAGCACGTCAAGCAGCTGGTGGAGGAGAACCACCTGCGCTGGGATTCGCTCGGCGAGTTCCTGGCGCTGGGCGCCAGCCTCGAGGACCTGGCCGACAAGGCCGATAATCCGAAGGCCGGGGTGCTGGCCAAGACGCTCGACGCGGCGGTCGGCAAGCTGCTCGACAACAACAAGAGCCCGTCGCGCAAGACCGGTGAGCTGGACAACCGGGGCAGCCAGTTCTACCTGGCGCTCTACTGGGCGCAGGCGCTGGCCGAGCAGTCCGACGACAAGGAACTGGCCGAGCACTTCGCCCCGCTGGCCCGGACGCTGGCCGACAATGAGGATGTCATTGTCAAGGAACTGGCTGCGGCACAAGGAAATCCGGCCGATATCGGCGGTTACTACGAGCCCGATCCGGAGAAGACCAGCGCGGTGATGCGCCCGAGCAAGACGCTGAATGACGCGCTGGCGGCAGCGCAGGCGTGAGCTTGCGCCACTGGCGCTCCTCCTGTTGCTGACCACCGCATGCACGCGGATGGTGGATTCTCCGCGCGCGCTCCCGCAACGCGAGGTGGCGCCCATCAGCACTCAGCAGGTGACCAACCTGCTGAGCTCGAAAGTCACTGGCGTGGAGGGGAACCAGTTCGACGAGGTCGACCCGGATCGGTGTACGCCGGTGGCACGTGAGGTGTCGCCGCCGTTGCTGACCGATCGGCACCCCGCCGCCATCATCAGCGGACACTGGCAGACCGAGGACGGTGGCGTGGTGGTCGAGGAGATCGTCGCGGTCTACCCGTCCGACTTCGATCCATCGGCGGCGCTGGCCGACGCCCACGAGGCCGTCGAATCCTGCGCGGGCACATCGATGACGGTCACCACGGTGCACGGCCGCAGCTATGGCTTCGACGCAGAGCCCACCCCGTCGTCCCCGGCAGGTGCCGTGCTGTGGTCGCTCCGCGGTGCGGCATGGAGTTGCGACAACGCGATGGTGGCGGCGCACAATGCGGCCATCGAGATCACGACGTGCGGGGCGGGCGGCGGCCTGGATACGGCCGCCCTCGCCACGGATGCGCTGGCACGTATCGAGGCCTTGGCGAACGCCAAGGTGTGAGCCGGCCCGTCGGCCGCGGCCTCAGTGGGCGCCGACCGCGACGGTGGTCACCGACCCACTGCCCATCGCGGGTCCGTCGGCCGACGTGAAGTAGGTCTCGCGGCCGGTCGGATAACCGCCGCCGTTGGTGGCGACATGCACGTGTGTGTAGTGATTGGCGTCGTCGGAGCCCTGGTTCGGCATGGTTCGGGGAGGCTTGCCGGGCAGGTAGATCACCTGGCGCCAGATCACGTGATTGATCTTGAAGCGGTCAGCATTGGCCAGGGCGTACTGGGCGATCCGGTCGCCCAGCGCGATACCGTCCGGGCTGCGGTAATCGGGAATCATGACGTCGAGGGCCAGGCCGTCGGGATGCCAGCGCAGGGCGTCGGGGCGGACGCCGCCGATGTTGTGGATCTCGGGGAACATCGCACTGATCGCCCGAGCGGCGAGGATCGTCTCGACCTGCAGACCCTTCTCCGGGGCGACCCCCGCCGGCAGCATGTACCGCATATCGCGGGTGACGCCACGGGTAGCGACGATGGTCGAGGTCATCGGTCCGGTGCCGACGATCCGGATGCCGGTGGGGGCCGTCGCGGGCATCGGCGCGGCGATCAGTTCGGCGCAGCACTCCGTTCCCGGTGCGGGCCGGACGGTGGTGTTGGCGGTCGCGCCGGCCATCAGGAATGCGGTGACCGGGATGACGACGGCGACCACCGGGAGCGACGGCCGTCGCTTCCGCGGGGGTTTGGGTAATTCGTGCCGACCCACGGACTGCACGATACCGCGCAGGTCACGGATTTATAACATCGTTCGGAAATTGCAAATCGGAATAGGCTGTGGAATTGCACCGGCACGTCCACGACTTTCTCATCGCGCGACGTCAAGCGGTCATTCGTCGAATTCTGCGGGCATTGCCGAAACATCGGCAGCGTGGCCGGTACGGTCGTCGGGAAAGCCTTACGAGAGGACGCAATGCGATGACATCTGCCGCCGATATGGCTCGGGGTATGCGCGAGCTGGTTCAGGGCGAAGCCGCTGAATCCGAACGGCAGCGCACGTTGACCCCGCCGATCGTCGACGGGATGTGGAGCAGCGGGTTGATGCAGGCATTCAATCCCGCGGCGGCCGGGGGGCACGAGCCGGGCTTCACCGAGATGATCGAGACCTGGATCGAAATGGCTTGGCAGGATGGATCATTCGGCTGGGTGGGCATCGCGAACCTGCCGTCGTCGTTCGCGGCGGCCGCCTATCTGCCCGACGACGGATTCGCGGAGGTCTTCACGGCACACGACAACCGGGTGACCATGGGTGGTCAGTTCTTCCCCAACGGGCAGGGGATCGCGGTCGACGGTGGCTTCCGTCTCACCGGCGCCTGGCAGTTCGGTTCGGGGACGGGCCACGCCGAGTACATCGCCGCCGGCTTCGTACCGGTGCGGGACGGCGAGGTCACCTGGGTCGCCGAAGGGCTGCCCGAGATGCGGGTGGCCATCCTGCCGCGGGCGGATGTGAGCTTCGACGACGGCTGGTACGTGCAGGGTCTGAAGGGCACCGGCTCGTATGACTATCACGTGCAGGACGTCCTGGTACCCGTGGACCGGACCTTCCCACTGTTCACCACCGAGCCGGTGCGCGGATCGTCGCCGGCGTTCCGAATGGGGATGATGCCGGTGACGGCCGCGGGTCACGCAGCGTGGGCACTCGGGGTCGCCAAGAGCATGCTCGACGATGTCGAGGAGCTGGCCGCGACCAAATACCGGATGAGCGATATGGCGTCCCTGGCCAGCCGGCCGACGTTCCAGAAGGGTCTGGCCCATCACGTTGCGGCCTGGCGCGCGGCACGACTGCTGATCCTCGACGCCTTCACGACCGCGGAGTCGGCGGTGGCCGCGGGTCAGGAGCTGACCCCGCGACTGCGCGCCGATATGCGGGTCGCAGCGGTCTACGCCACCGATATCGCGCGCTCGTGTGCCGAGTGGGCGCACCTGGCGGCCGGTACGAGTTCGATCCGCGAGGGTTCGCGTCTCGAACGGGCCTTCCGCGACATCTACACCGGCACCCAGCACGCCTTCATCAGCGAGAAGGTGGCCATGGATGCCGCGTCCATCTGGCTCGGGCTCATCGAGGACCAGCCGGGGTTGTAGTTGCCGGCACGTGATGCCGCATTCAGGACGCGGTGGTGCGCCGCCGGGTGGACCGCGACGCCGCCGCCAGCGCCTCGAGCGATGTCGCCGACCGCGGATGGGCGATGGCCGGTCCGATCCACCGCAGTAGGTAGCGGCGCAGATCCTTGCCACGGCGAGGCGGCTGGCCGGGGTCCATCAGGAATGAGTGCAACGTCCGGATCCCGAATTCGGCAAGCTCGTCGAGGTCCGACTCCGAGTAGCCGTACGCCGCCCAGTCCACATCGAACCGGTGCAGCATCTCCCGCCCGAAGGTCAGCGAGGTGTCCGACGTCAGGCTGGTCGCCGACGATGCCTGCCGAGGCTGGCCGAGGACGAACTGGATCTGTTCGTCCTCGGCCAGCGCCTCGATGGCGAACGCCATGCCTTCGATGAGCGCACTGACCGGATCCGTGAATCCCTTTGCGCGGTGGGCCAGCTGATCGAGGAAACCGTCGGCCGATCGCATGGCCGACGCCAGCATCAGCGCATCGGTGCTGGGGAAGTAGCGGTACACGGTCTGCCGGGTGACGCCCAGCGTGCGTGCGACATCGGCGATCCGCATGGCCGAACCACGCTCGGCGACGATCTTGTCGGCCACGTCGAGGATGCGGGCGATGGCCTCTTCGTCGGAAGCCGGCGCGTTACCCGACCAGCCGTGACTCCGCATCCGGCGATCATATCCGTGTTCATCCTTGCCCTATGGCCATACATAATCAACAATATGTATGGCCAAGCGGAGCGACGGGAGATATCGGATGAGCGAGCTTCGAGTGCGGAGAGTGCGTTTCGACCTGGCCGGTGACGACATCCCGTTCAACTGGCATCCGCGGCGCTCGTCGTTCGCGATGCAGTGCAATGTGGTGTCGTTCTTCGCGCCCGGGTTCGAGAAGTTCATCGTCGACGCCACCCGCGAGGCCATTCCGATGATCACGGATCCGGCGGCCGCCGAGGAGGCTCAGCTGTATCTGCGGCAGGAGGCCCAGCACTCGGCCGCGCACCTCGCGCATATCCGCGCCCTGTCCCGGCGCTGGCCGGGTCTGCAGCAGGTGGCCGACGATGTTGTCGCGTCCTATGAACGCCTGACGGCGACCAGATCGCTGCGCTGGCGATTGGCGTACCCGGCCGTGCTCGAAGCAACGTTCACGCCCTACTTCAAAGTGTTCCTGGACCACGACGACACGCTGTTCGAGCCCGGCGACGATCGGGTGGCGTCGCTGTTCCTCTGGCATTTCGCGGAGGAGATCGAGCACCGCAGTTCGGCCCTGCTGGTCTACAACGCGGTCGCTGACGACTATCTGTTCCGGCTCAGGACCATTCCCGCGGTCGTCAGGCACCTGCACGAGATCCTCACGATCATCGGCACCGGGTTCCGCGAGCATGTGCCGGCCGACGAGGGTGGTGCGGCGGCCCGCCTGATGCCGTCCGGTCTCGGCGTGCGGGCGTTGTTCGACACGATCCGTGCGGCGCGTGCCATGCGTCCCGCCACGCTGCCGACCTACGCTGGGGTACCCCGCCGCGAGCTGGCCGCCATGGTCGCGGGTCTGATCCGTTCACAGGGGCCCGGACATGACCCCAGGTTCGAGAACCTGCCTCCGCTGGCGGCTCGGTGGTTCGACCGGTACGACGAAGATCCCCGAGTGGCGCCCCGCTGGTACCGCAGCGGCGCGGGCCGGACGGCCTGAACCATGGCGCCCATCATCCTGCACAGTCCGTTCGAATTACCCTGGCAGACCGTCGTTTTCGATGCCCTGATGCTCACCCTGTTCGTGGCGGCCGTGGCGCACGCGGTGCTCTGGCACCGGCGCGGGGTGCGGATCTACAGTTTCGTGCTGATCGCGGGGCTGGTGTACGGCATGGTCCTGGAACTGGCGGGCATGGCGACGCTGAACATGTACGTCCAGGGCGATTTTCCGGTGATGATCAACTTCCCGGCACTTCCGTTGTTCGCCGGCACCACGGCCATGCCGCTGTACGTCACCTTGTTCTATCCGGTGATCTTCACGATGGGCTTCCTGGTGGTCGAGGCGCTCGGCATCCCCAGCCACTGGCGGGCCGCACTGACCGGCGGGCTCTTCATGATCTTTCTCGATGCGCCGTACATCATCGAGGGAAATCTGCGGAACATCGTCTGGTGGACGTGGGACCCGCATTTCGTGTTGTTCCAGTACTGGCTCGGCTGGCCGTTGGCCGATATGTTCTGGCAGTCGACCTGGGGGGCGACCTTCTTCTACGTGATGCTGCGCTGCCGGGCCCACCTCGACGGCGATGCCCGGCCCCGGTGGTCGACGCGCCATGCACTGGCGGTGCGGGCTCCGCTGGCCGCCATCGCTGTCCTGGCACTGGGCATGGTCTGGATGCTGCCGCTGCTGGCGGCCACCTTCACCATCGGTCAGCAGTGGCCCGTTCTGGTGGTCCTGGTGCTGGGCCTGGCCGTGGTGACGGTGCAGTCGTTGCGTTCGGCGACCCCGGCGCGACGGGTTGATCCGTTCATGCCGGCGATGATCGGGATCTACGTCCTGGCCTTCCTGCCGATGATTGTCGGGAACGTGCTGCACGACGGCGGCGTCCGGTTCTACGCCGTGGTCCAGACGCTCGGACTGATCGGCATGCTGGCCCTTGCGACGCTGCCACTCCGGCTGAATTCGGCGAACCGTTCTGAACCGCGCACGCGGCATGCTGAGATCAGCTGAACGCTTCGACAGCACAGGAGGATTGATGGCGGGACGGCTGACCGGCAAGGTGGCTCTGATCAGCGGCGGAGCGCGGGGGATGGGCGCCTCCCACGCCCGGGCATTGGTCGCCGAGGGCGCCCAGGTGGTCTGCGGTGACGTCCTGGACGCCGAGGGTGAGCTGGTGGCCAAGGAGATCGGTGCGGCCGCCCGCTACATCCATCTGGACGTGACCAGTCCCGAGGACTGGGAGGCCGCGGTGGAAGCCACGGTCTCCACCTTCGGAAAGCTGAACGTCCTGGTGAGCAACGCGGGCATCATCAACGTCGGCACCGTCGAGGACTACGACCTGGGTGACTGGCAACGCATCATCGACATCAACCTGACTGGTGTCTTCCTGGGCATGCGGGCCTCGGTCAAGGCCATGCGCGCGGCCGGCGGGGGGTCGATGATCAACATCTCGTCGATCGAAGGCCTGGCCGGGACCGCGATGACGCATGGCTACACCGCGGCAAAGTTCGGCGTTCGCGGCATCAGCAAGTCGGCGGCAATGGAATTGGGGCAGTGGGGGATCCGGGTCAACTCGATACATCCGGGTCTGATCCGGACCCCTATGGTCGAGGGTGTGCCCGAGGACCTGTTCCAGACCGCCCTGGGCCGCGCCGCCGAGCCCGCCGAGGTATCGAACCTGGTGGTGTACCTGGCCAGCGACGAGTCGAGCTACTCCACCGGTTCGGAGTTCGTCGTGGACGGCGGGTGCGTTGCAGGCCTGGGCCACAAGGACTTCAGTGACCTCGGGAACGCCGAGGGCGCGTGGTCGGAGCCGTGACGGCACACCGAAACGTCAGCGCAGCGTCCAGGGCATCGTCTTGACGTAACCGCCGGCGTCGACCTTGAGCTGCTGACCCGTGATGTACCGCGCGGCGTCGGAGGCGAAGAACACCACGGCCTCGCTGATGTCCTCGGGTTCGACGAATGGGATCGGCATCGCATTGAGCACCGGGAAGACCAGCTCGGCGTCCTCCCGGGTCGGATCCTTCAGATCGGGGCGGAATTGCCGGTACATGTCGATGTTGTGCAGCATGTCGGTGTTGACGTTGGTGGGGTGTACGGCGTTGGCCCGGATGAACCGGGGCGCCAACTGGATCGCGAGATCGTTGATGTAGTGCGCCACTACCTGCTTCGCGAACGAATACCCGGCGCCACCGGGTGCATCGACGTCGCCGACGCTGCGACCCTGCATCGAAGCCAGGTAGGCGGCCAGGGAGCCGGTGGCGATGACGGATGCCCCGGCCTCGAGGTGCTTCAGGCTGGCGTGCACCAGGTTCATCACCCCGATCAGGTCGACGTCCACGGCGTCCACCCAGGCCTGCATGGGCAGTCCGGCGGTCAGCGGTGCGATACCGGCGTTGGCGACCACGATGTGCAGGCCGCCCAGCTCACTGACGCCGGCGTCGATGGCCGCGGCCAACCCGACCCGGTCCCGCACATCGGCGATGGCGGTGTGGGCGCGCTGCCCCTCCTTCTCGACCAATCGCGCCGTCTCGTCCAGATCCTCCGGCCGGGCCAGGGGATAGCTGTTGGTCTCGATGTCCTCGCACAGGTCGACCGCGATGATGTCGGCGCCCTCGGCGGCCAGCTTCACTGCATGTGCCCGGCCCTGCCCGCGCGCCGCGCCGCTGACCACTGCCACCTTGCCCGCTACACGTCCCATTCCGAACCCTTCCATGGCGGATCTACCCGAGCGGACACTACTGCGGAACAGATATTTGGTCAATGGTTGGAACAGATATTTGGTCTGCTCAGGGTCGGGAGGATCAGCGGCGGCGGACGGCGATGCCGCGCAGCATGGTGTCGCGGTTGAGCACCTGCGAATTCCGGACCCCGATATCGCGCAGGATGTTTTCCGGGATCCAGCCGTCACCGATCACGCAGCGGGCCAACATATCGCCCGGTGGGCTGTCGATCGACACATCCCCAGCTCGAATGCCCTCGGAGAGCAGCGCTTTCATCTCCCGGATTCGGGTATCGAAGGAGAACGCGGGACTCTTGGTACCCGGTGAGGACTGCCGCATCCAGGCCAGCTGGATCCGGAATTCGTCGGTGAACCGGTCGAGGGCGTTGACGTGGAGCCAGTTCAGCGCATCCAGCTTCTCGATCACGGTGGAATCCGACGACATGATGTCGGTCCAGGCGCCGCCGACCTTCTGGCCGAAGTTGACCATGATCGACATCAGCAGTTCATCCTTGGACCCGATGATGCGGTAGACCGTACCGGTACCCAATCCTGCGGCCGCCGCGATATCGCGGATGGTGGTCATCTCGTAACCGCGCCGCCCGAATTCCATCCGGGCGACCGCCCGCACGTGCGCGGCCTTGTCCCGTCCCTCTCGGTCATCGGTCCACGAATCGATCACGGCATTGGCCGCAGCCATCGCTCGTGAGCGGTCCAGCATGGCATCGGTGGGCCGCTTGGTGGCCAGGCCGTGCAATGCCATCCGGCATTTGAGCGTGGCAACCGCATCACTGGATGCCTTGTGCCGGATGACATCCAGGCCGACGTGCAGCATGCTCTGGCACAACCGGTCGGCCAGGATCGGCAGGTCGAATTCCGGTCGCAGGTAACCACTCCAGCGGCCGGCCCGCAACGCCTGCGACATGGCGGCCTGGATCTTCTCCGGCCGCCGTCTGGTCAGCGCCGCAAGCTCGGGATCCGAGCTGGGGCCTTCGAAGAACGACATCTGCAGTGCGGCCCGATGCCCGGCGGCGCATCGGGCGATATCGCGGCTCAGGGCGAGGATCAGCTGGTCGGGTGCCGGCGGATCGGGCTGGTCGAGTCGCTCGAGAGCCGCGTCGCCCACTCGGTCGAGGTCCGCGTGGTAGCGGCGGATCAGCTCGACCAGGATGGCTTCCTTGGATTCGAAATGGTGGTACAGGCTGCCCGCGAGAATGCCTGCGGCATCGGCGATCTGCTGCACCGAGGCCCGCAGCCCGTACTCGGCGATCACCGAATCCGCCGTCTGCAGGATCTCGATCCGGCGGGTGGCCTCGGTCGATGCGTCGGCGCGCGCTTTCGCGCCGGGTGCTGCGCCGTCGATCCGCGAGGTGGTCATCAGGTCACGATCCTACCGATCGGCAGCCTGTTGTTCGGGGAAGGCGACCTCGGCGCCGCCGGGCATCGCACTGATTCCGCGGCGGTCGCAGACCTCGAGCACCTCGTCGACGATGGACGCCGGCACCAGGAAGGGATCGGTCGCCGAGATCTCGTCGAGCCGATCGGCAATGTCCTCGGCACTGGGCGTCGCCGCGGATTCCGCCAGCCAGCCATGGCCCAGTCCGACGAACACCCGGGCATACCGCCCCGCACATGCCGAATAGCTGCGATGGGTGAAGGTGCAGGCCCGGCTGGCCAGGAAGGTGACCAGGGGTACCACCAGCTCGGGCCGGATGGCGCGCATGAACCCCGACTCGGCCAGGAACTTCTCATCGCCGACGGTCTCGGTGACCATCCGGGAAAAGCCGGTCGGCAGGACCGAATTGGCCAGGATGCCGTGGGCCTCGCCCTCGATGGCGATGACGTTCATCAATCCGACCAAACCGGCCTTGGCGGCCGCGTAGTGCGCCTCCATCGGTTGGCCGAACATCCCGGCGGACGACGAGATGAATACGAAGCGGCCGCCGCGACCCGCCGACCGCATGGCCCGGTACGCCGGCTGGGCGAGATGGAAGCCACCATCGAGGTGCACCTCCAACATGCGCCGCCACTGGTCGACGGTCAGATCTTCGAACAGCACCGAGCCGAAGATGCCGGCATTGCTGACCACCACGTCCAAGCGGCCGAAGTTGTCCAGTGCCGACGCGACGATGGCCGCCCCGCCCTCGGGTGTGGCGACCGAATCATAGGAGGCCACCGCGGTTCCGCCGGCAGCGCTGATCTCAGCGACGACATCGTCGGCCGGGCTTCGGTCGGTGCCGTCGCCGCGCATGCTGCCACCCAGGTCGTTGACCACCACTGCGGCGCCGCGGCGAGCCAGGTCGAGGGCGTACAGCCGGCCCAGACCGCGGCCGGCCCCCGTGACGATCGCCGTCTGCCCCGTGAAGTCGATCATGTTCCTCGGCTCTTCCTCGTCGGTGATTGACGGGCGGTCCGCTGAACTCTACGGTGGAACAGATATTTGGTCAACAGGTCCGAAATCGGAGGGCGCGGTGCCGAACGGTGGGGCGGATGATCCGAAAACCGCTGTCGCCGAACGGACAACGTCCCTCGAGCTACTGGCTTCGGCGCTCGCCGGACGCGCGGTCGCGGTGGCAGAGACCGGCCCCGGTGAGCCGCCGTGGACCGACGGACAGACCATCCACCTCGATCCGGGGGTGCCAGCGGCCCGCCAGCGCGCTCAGCTGGCCGTCCAGGCCTCACTGATCGCGGCGGGCAGCCTGGCACCCGACATCATCGGCGCTCTGGTGCGCAAACCCCGGCTGGCGGAGCGCTACCTCTGCGCGGAGGGGCGTCGCGCGCTCCGTGAGAACGCCTATCTGATCCCGGCGGCGTTGTCGGACCTGCTGGATAAGTCCCCGGACCCCGGCAGCACCTCGCCGGCCGACTCCCTGGTGCTGGCCTCGTCGAAGATCGAATTGCCGCAACCTCCAACCGATTTCGGTGTTCTTCGGCCCAAGAGCGTCATTGCGGCGCAGCGGTCTGCCGCGACGCAGGCCGACCAGCACGGCGCGGGCCACGTGCCGCACAAGCTCGCGAAGGCCGAACTTGAGGAACTAGACGACGGCGAGATCGACGACAGCGGCGGAGCCGACCTGTTCACCAGTCCGGTGGGCGGTGGTGGCGCGATCGGCAATTGGCTCAAGAAGCTCCTGAACTCGGCGCGCAGCACCGATGACAGTGGCGGCGGCCCGCCCGGTGCGGACACGCCGACCCACCGGACCAACCGATCCAACCGGGGGGCCCGCGCGGTGGTGTCGACGGCTTCCACCGGGACGCCCGACGAGGTGGTCAACCTCCGTCCCAGCAGGTTCACGTATCCGGAGTGGGATATCGCCCGCAAGCGGTACCGATCCGACTGGTGCACCGTCACCGAGACGATGCCGGCCGTCGAAACCGGGGCCTCGGGCACCATCGACGACGCACTCAGCGTGGCCCGCCCGCTCGCGCGGCTGGGGTTGGGCCTGCAGCGGCGACACCGGCAGCCCCAGGGGGACGATATCGATATCGACGCCGCGATCGAGGAACGCCTCGAGGTGCGGGCCGGTTCGGCGCCCGATGAAGCGGTGTACCTCGACAATCTTCGGCGCCGACGCGATCTGTCGGTGCTGCTGTTGCTGGACGTCTCGGGTTCGGCCGCCGAACCCGGCAGCCTTGGCCGCACGGTGCACCAGCAGCAGCGCACGGTGGCCGCGGCGCTGACCGTCGCGCTGCATGACCTGGGCGATCGGGTGGCGCTGTTCGCCTACAACTCCCAGGGTCGACAGGCGGTGAACATGCTGCCGGTCAAGCGATTCGGCGAAACTTTGAACACGGTGGTACTGCGACGCCTCAACAGCCTGGAGCCCGGCGGATACTCCCGCCTCGGCGCGGCCATCCGGCACGGTACCGCCGTGCTGGAGGCCGACGGCGGTACCGCACGACGCCTGCTCGTGGTGCTCTCGGACGGTCTGGCCTATGACCACGGTTACGAGCGTGAGTACGGCGCCGCCGACGCCCGCCGGGCACTGACCGAAGCCCGTCGCCGGGGGACCGGCTGCGTGTGCCTGACCGTGGGGGCCGGCACCGAGGTGGCGGCATTGCGCGCGGTGTTCGGCGGCGCCGCGCACGCCACCGTGGGCCGACCGGACCAACTGCCGGCCGTCATCGGCCCGATATTCCGGTCGGCGATCCGGGCTGCCGAGGTCCGCCGCCGGGTGTCCTGACCAATCACCGCCAAATGCTTGAACCAAATATCTGTTCCGCGCTAGGGTGCTATCGGCGCCGCGTTCGACGAGGAGGACATCGATGACGACCTCGGTGCAGGCCGAGCCCGCTCACCCGAACGGAGTGATCACGCTGGAATCACCGCAGCGGCCCTTCTACCAGGCGATCGGGAACGAGGAGACCGTCTTCAAGGCGGCCTATCGGCAGGGCCTCGCGCTGGTGCTGAAGGGTCCCACCGGATGCGGGAAGACACGATTCGTCGAGGCGATGGCCTACGACCTCGGCCGGCCGCTGATCACAGTGTCCTGCCACGACGATCTGACCACCGCCGATCTGGTGGGTCGCTACCTGCTCCAGGGTGACCAGACGGTGTGGGTCGACGGTCCGCTGACCCGAGCGGTGCGTGAGGGCGCCATCTGCTACCTCGACGAAGTGGTCGAGGCGCGTCAGGACACGACCGTGGTCCTTCATCCCCTCGGCGATCACCGGCGCCAGTTGCCGATCGAACGGCTGGGCGTGACACTCGACGCCGCCCCCGGGTTCTGCCTGGTGGTCTCCTACAACCCCGGCTATCAGAGTGTGCTCAAGGATCTCAAGGACTCCACCCGACAGCGCATGGTGGCCATCGAATTCGGCTTTCCGGCACCGGAAGTCGAGGAAGGCATCGTCGCGCACGAGTCAGGTGTGGATGTGGCCACCGCAGCACAACTGGTCCGGTTCGGTCAGGCCATCCGCCGGCTCGAAACCGGCGGCCTGCGCGAGGTGGCCTCCACCCGGGTGCTCATCGCGGCGGGGCGACTGGTGGCCGAGGGCCTGAGCCCGAGGGACGCGGCGCAGGCCGCCATCGCCGGACCGCTCACCGACGATCTGGTTGTGGGCCGCGGACTGGCCGAGATGATCGATATCTATCTGACACCGGCGGAAGGCTGACATGTCCTACGAGAGCACCGCAGAGCCGATCAAGGTCGGCTATCTGATGGACTTCACCCTGCCGCCCGGATTTCCAGAGGTGCTGCAGGCCAGCTTCTCCCAGACCTTCGACCTGGTCTTCGAAGAGGCGCGCGCGCAGGGATTGATGGACCGCCCTGTGCAGATGATCTACTCCGAGGTGGAAGGCCTGCCGAAGGGTTCGGTCAAGGCGGTGATCGACGCGTACGCCGATCTCGTCGACCAGGGCTGCCTGGTGGTCTTCGGGCCCAACATCACCGACAACTGCGTACCGATGCGGGAAGCCATCGAAGAGCGCTTCAAGGTGCCGGCCATCAGTGTCACGGGCACCGACGACTGGTTGGGTGAATGGACATTCGCCTTCCCGCAGGGCTCGATGACCGACGAACCCATCTTCATCGCCGACCTACTGGCCAAACGCAACCTGAGCCAGATCGGTGTGCTGATGGAGCAGAGCCTGATCGGTCAGAGCTATCTGACCAACCTGCGAAGTGCGTGCCGCCGCAAAGGAATCCGTATCGTGGCGGAATCCGTGGTGGCCCAGACCGCGCAGGACATCAATGACGCGGTTCGGACCCTGCACGAGGCCAAGTCCGAGGCGATCGTGCACCTCGGTTTCGGCTTCGGGATCGTCTTCATCAACCCGGCCCTGGAGGCACTGGACTGGGATCCGCCGCGGTTCACCACCACGGCGTTCCAGAACGCCTGGGTGAATCCGATCATGTGGCAGGCGTTCCTGGGCTGGATCGGCGTCGACCAGTACGACGAGGGCAACCCGATCGGGCAGGAGTTCCTCGATCGCTATGCCGAGAAGTACGGCGCGCGACCCGAGTACTGCGTGTCCGTGGTCAATCGCGATGTCGCCGAGACCCTGGTGCGCGCGTTCTCTGACGCACATCCGCTGAGTCCGCGTGGCGTCAAGGAGGCCCTCGAGCGGGTCAAGATGCTGCCCGCGGCATCCGGCGCCCCGGGCACCCGGGTGTCGTTCGGCAAGTGGACCCGCCGGGCCTGGATGGGCGCGGGCTACCTGGTGGCCCGGACGCTGGACCCCGACGGTGTCAACTCCAAACTCGTTGACCGCTTCGGAGAGGAGTAGTCATGACCACGCGCGAGTCGACATCGTTGGACGAACAGGGTGATGCACCGCCACCGGCCCGGACGGGCCCGAACTGGGGCCGCTGGATCGCGCTCTTCGCATGGCTCGGATTCCTCGGGTTGTTCGCCGCGGTGGGCCGTACCGCGGTCGACCCCCGGGTGGCGAACCCCAATGTCGAAGGTCGGCCGCGTCCGGTCGAATTCCTGACGGGATTCGATCGTTGGCAGGTCATCCCGCAAGTCGGCGCCCTGCTCATGGTGGTGGTCCTGACCGTGGTATTCATCCGCGGTTGGCGCAAGGACCCCGGCAGTCCGGTGCTGCTGATGGTGTTGTGCACCACGCTGATCGTCTGGCAGGACCCGATCATGAACTGGTCGCCCTACGCCGTGTACAACCCGATGCTGTTGCACTGGCCGGAGAACTGGCCGCTGGTGATGATGTCGCCGACCGTCGAACCGTTCATCGTGTTCGGATACGTCACCTTCTACTTCGGCCCGTACTTCCCGGCGATCTGGATCCTGCGCAAGCTGCAGGCCAAACACGGCCCGCAGGCTTTCGTGTCCCGGCACCCGCTGATCAGCCTGGGCGCACTGGTATTGGTCATCGGTTTCATCTTCGATGCCATGCTCGAGGTCAGTCTGGTGCGGACCGGGCTGTACATCTACTCACAGACCATTCCGTTCGGAACCCTGTTCCCGGGCAGCACATTCCAGTTCCCGCTGATCTGGGAGTCGCTGTCCGTGACCTTCGTGATGATCCCGGCCGCGATACTGGTCTACCGCGACGACACCGGCAAGTCGGTAGCGGAGAAGCTCGCAGCGAAGGCCAGGATCTTCCCGAAGAAGCCGGTACTCGGCACATTCCTGGTGATGTTCGTGATCATCAACGTGTCGTACTTCGCCTACGGCGGTTGGTTCTGGGCGATCAAGGCCAGCGGACTGGCCACCTCGGTCGCCTGCCCCTGGCCGTACCCGGAAGCGAAGGTCTATGACCCACAAGGGTTCTACCGGGCGAACGGAGCCGAGGGTCCGTACTCGGTCGGCAAGTGGGCCACGTGGCAGCAGGGGCCCGCCCAGAACCTCGATGTCGAACTTGGTTCGAAGAGCGATCGTTGTGCGCAGGGATCCGCGAATGGGTGAACCGCGCAGCGTCGTCATCACCGGCGCGTCCCGGGGACTCGGATTCGCCTCGGCCGCACGCCTTTATCGCGAGGGGTGGCGTGTGGTTGCGGCGATGCGCAGACCCGAGCGTGATATGGCCGCGCTCCGCGAGGCCACCGGAGCGGCTGACGATGACGACCGGCTGATCCCCGTCCAGCTCGATCTGCTGGACCCCGAATCCGTCTCCGCGGCAGGCAAGGCGATCGAGGAGGCGCTGGGGGGTGCGCCGTTCGGTCTGGTCCACAATGCGGGCATCTCGGCCGCGGGTATGGTCGAGGAATCGGATCCGGCGCTGTGGCAGAACATGTTCGGTACCCATGTGCTGGGTCCCGTCGCCTTGACCAAGGCCCTGCTGCCGGCAATGCGGGCGGCCGGCGCGGGCCGCATCATCGTGGTGTCCAGCGCCGGCGGGGTACGTGGCCAACCGAACATCGCGGCCTATTCGGCCGCCAAGGGCGCGCTGGAACGCTGGGCCGAATCGATGGCCGGCGAGATCGCGCCGTTCGGGCTGGGCGTCACCGTTCTGATCGCGGGAACCTACGACACCGACATCATCACCGACGCCGGCACTGTTGACGAACGGGACTTCGATGGCCCGTATGCGCGGATGCACCGGACCATCGACAAGCGCGGCCGCTTCGCGGTGGGCAACCTGGCCCGGCCGGCATCGAAATTCACCGACGGCCTGGTGCGGGCTCTGGACGAACAGGCGCCCTTCCGACGCCGTGGGGTCGGCCTGGATGCGTCGATGTTGTTGGTGTCCAACCGCTTCCTGCCGGCGGCGGGCATGCACCAGGTCAGCCGACTGGTGATGGGCCTCCCGCGTCAGGGCACCATGCGTAATGGCCAGGTGCCGCTGACCCTCTCGCAGCGGGCGATGGTGGCCGCTGCCCGGGTCCTGCCACAGCCGGTGCTGATGAAGATGGTCACCGTCGCGGCCAAGCGCGCCGCCAAGAAGGAGCAAGCCGCCAAGGAGAACAACAATGCCTGAGGTGACCCACGAAGCGCGGATGCTGGTCGACGGCAAGCTGGTCGAGGGGGAGGCCGGGACATTCGCCAACATCAACCCGGCCACCGAGGAGGATCTCGGGCGGGTGTGCGACGCCTCGAAGGCCGATATGCATCGGGCCATCGATGCCGCCCGTCGCGCTTTCGACGAATCGGATTGGTCGACGAACCCTGACCTGCGCAAGGCGTGCCTGCTGCAGTTGCACGACGCCATCGAGGGTGAGCTCGAGGAGCTGCGGGAGGAGCTGATCCGGGAGGTCGGCTGCCCGCGCGCGGTCACCCATGGCCCGCAGCTGGACGCGCCGCTGCAGGACGGTCTGAAGTATCCGGCCCGGATGATCGACGAATTCGCCTGGGAGGACGATCTGGGTGAGGCGTTCGTATCGGTCACCGGGCAGCAGACCCGACGCAAGGTGTGGCACGAGCCCGTCGGCGTCGTCGGCGCCATCGTGCCGTGGAACTTTCCCTTCGAGGTCACCATCAACAAGCTCGCGCAGGCGTTGGCGCCCGGCAACACCGTGGTGCTCAAACCCGCGCCCAACACCCCGTTCAACGCGACCCGGCTGGGCCGGCTGATCAACGAGCACACCGACATCCCCGCCGGCGTCGTCAATGTCGTGCCAGCCTCGGACCACTTCGTCGGCGAGGAACTCACACTGTCGCCGAAGGTCGACATGATCTCATTCACCGGCTCGACCGCGGTGGGACAACGGATCATGGAGAAGGGCGCCGCCACCATGAAGCGGCTGTTCCTCGAACTGGGCGGAAAGTCTGCCACCATCGTGCTGGACGATGCCGACTTCAACACCGCCTGCCTGCTGGGCATCGGCCCGCTGATGCACGCCGGCCAGGGCTGCGCGGCCCCCACCCGCATGTTGCTGCCGCGCTCGCGCTACGACGAAGGCGTGGCGATCCTGCAGGCCATCTACGCGAACATGTTCGCCGGCGACCCGCAGGACCCCGGCACGCTGTGCGGTCCGGTGATCTCGGACCGCCAACGCGACCGCATCCTGGGGTACATCCGTAAGGGCGTCGACGAGGGCGCCACCATGCTGGTCGGCAGCACCGATTCACCGGCTCGTTTCGACAGCGGATTCTGGGTGGACCCAACTCTTTTCACCGACGTCGACAATTCGATGACCATCGCCCAGGAAGAGATCTTCGGCCCGGTGCTGGTGGTGATTCCCTACGCCGACGATGACGATGCGGTCCGGATCGCCAACGATAACGTCTACGGCCTGGCCGGCAATGTCATGTCGGGTTCGCTGGACCGCTCCCTGGCGGTCGCGCGTCGCCTGCGCGCCGGGTTCATCGG